>SDBT01000968.1_pt1 | contig 48483 bp, 39 predicted proteins | sample 2277101 | NCBI WGS metagenome assembly SDBT01 (sample SAMN10404973, study PRJNA504765) | marine sediment metagenome | isolation source: marine sediment core GS10_PC15, 103 cmbsf | place: Arctic Ocean: Southern Knipovich Ridge | collected 2010 | reverse complement strand
CCGAAAATGGTTGCTCTGATCGCCTGCATGAGAAAACTACTGCTGATTATTAGGTCTATGCTCATTAACAAAAAACCATTCAATCCGGAGATATTGCCCTTGACTTGAAAGACGGTATCTACGACTACCTATTCTTTGGAGGCCCCGAGCCGATCTGCGCGCCCATAGAATAGGTGTGTCCGGAACCCGTTGGGCGTTCCATCAAGAATCAACGGCCATCCTTGCAAGTGCAGGGGTGGCCTTTCCTTATTAGGGTGCACGCCCCCCAAATGAGCTTGATTTTGTCACGTATTTTGTTATGGTTACAGGAACTTGGAAAGTTTTGGAGGAACGATGCCGAAGGTTCTGGACAACGTACAGATAGGCCCGCTAACCTGGAAAATGAAAGTCGAGATTCCCAGACTCGTGGCTAAGGCCAAAGCGGGTCAGTTTGTTATAATCAGAGTCAACGAGGAAGGGGAACGGGTGCCGATGTCAATAGCCGGACTGGACAGAGCCAGCGGCTCTCTTATTATCATTTACCAAGTTGTTGGAAAAACTTCAGCCCTGATGACCACCGTGCTGGCGGGCGGCGAATTATCTGATTGCGTCGGCCCCTTAGGTATGCCGTCACACGTCGAAAACTGGGGTACCGCTTGCGTGATTGGTGGCGGTATCGGCATTGCGCCGGTTTATCCCATTGCCCAGGCCTATAAAGAAGCAGGCAATAAGCTCATTACGATCATAGGAGCGCGGTCAAAAGACCTCCTGTTCTATGAGGAGGAACACAAAGCGGTCGCGGACGAACTGTATGTCTGCACCGATGACGGCTCCTATGGGCATCACGGCTTTGTCTCGGACGTTTTGAAGAAGCTTCTGGACGACGGCGTGAAAATCGGGATGATTATGGCGATTGGGCCGGTGCCCATGATGAGGGTGGTCAGCAATCTCACCAAGCAATACGAAGTTCCGACCTGGGTTTCGCTTAACCCTCTCATGATCGACGGGACCGGCATGTGCGGCGGCTGCCGGGTTTCCATCGGCGGCGAAACCAAGTTCGCCTGCGTGGACGGGCCGGATTTCGATGGCCACCAGGTTGATTTCGACCTGCTGACCCGGAGGCTGAGCGCCTACCATGAACAGGAAAGAGAAGCGATGAAGCGCTTCCTTGCCGATCCGGGTTGCCGTTTGGCCGAAGACGTTGAAAACTTCTCCTATCCTGACTGATAGAAAAACCTGTGTCAGGTTTTCATGTGTGAACGGAGCGTAATGTGGCGGAAAAACTGAAACCAAAAGAGCGGATGAAAATCCCCCGGCAGAAGATGCCGGAACAGGATCCTAAAGAACGATCAAAGAATTTCAAAGAGGTACCCTTCGGCCTAACCGAAGAACAGGCTCTGATAGAGGCTGAACGATGCCTTGACTGCCCGAAAGTTCCCTGTGTCAAGGGCTGCCCGGTTGAAGTCGACATTACCGGATTCATAATGCTGATTCGTAAAAAAGATTATGCCGCGGCGGCCCGCAAGATAAAGGAGACCAATTCCCTGCCGGCCATCTGCGGGCGGGTTTGCCCTCAGGAGGAGCAGTGCGAGATCGTGTGTCCTCTGCACAAGAATTACGGGTCGGTGCGCATCGGTTACCTGGAGCGATTTGTCGCCGATTACGAACGGGATAACGATCTGGTCGAGCTACCTGAGATTGCCCCGCCGACCGGACGAAAAGTGGCCATTGTTGGCTCCGGTCCGGCCGGCCTCACGGCGGCAGGCGATCTGATAAAACTGGGGCACGCTGTGACCGTCTTTGAGGCTTTGCATAAACCGGGTGGTGTGCTGGTGTATGGTATCCCGGAGTTCCGTCTTCCCAAAAGCATCGTGCAGGCGGAGTGTGATTTTCTGGCTGATATGGGCGTCGAGTTCCAAAACTCCACCGTGATCGGCAAGATGGACACGATCGATGAGCTATTCGAGATGGGCTATGATACGATCTTTATCGGTACCGGGGCCGGGCTGCCAAATTTCATGGGCATTCCCGGTGAAAACCTGATCGGCATTTATTCCGCCAACGAATATCTGACCCGCTCCAACCTGATGCGTGCCTTCGACTTTCCCAATTACGACACGCCCATCATCCGCGGCAAGAACGTGGCTGTCTTAGGCGGCGGCAACACGGCAATGGATGCCGTGCGCACAGCCCTCAGGCTGGGGGCCGATAACGCCTACATTGTCTATCGCCGAAGCGAGAAGGAAATGCCCGCCCGCGATGAGGAAATCCACCACGCCAAGGAAGAGGGGGTACAGTTCCACCTGCTGACCGCACCCATCAAGTACATGGGTAACAGCGACGGCAGAGTCCAGGCGATGGAGTGCATCAGGATGGAACTGGGTGAACCGGACGCTTCGGGGCGCCGCCGCCCGGTGCCGATTGAAGGTTCCAATTATATCATGGAGGTCGACCTGGTGGTGGTTGGAATCGGCAACTCCTCCAATCCCCTCATCCCCAAAACCACCCCCGGTCTTGAGTGCAACAAGTGGGGGAACATTATAGCAGACGAAGAAACAATGCTGACCTCGCGTAAGGGGGTCTATGCCGGCGGTGATATTGTCACCGGCGGCGCGACCGTAATCCTGGCGGCCGGCGCCGGCAAAAAAGCCGCCCGCGCCATGCACAAGTATTTGATGGAGGAAGGAAAATAGGCAGGAGCACAAGGGCTCCTGCCCTACGGAACTATGGTCCGGTCATGAACGACGCGCTCGCCCCCCCGAATGAAAGAGCGAAACCAAAGTTGTCATCATTAAAGGCCGCCAGTGCCCACCCTATCTCCTGGTTGGCAGGTAGCGTAGTCTGATTAAGGTCGGCGTAGGTGGTAATGCCGCTTTCCTCCTGGTAAACACACTGAGTTGAAGTCGTCCTGTACATCCACACCGTTCGTCCAGGGCCACCATCGGGTCCGGTCTGAACATGGATAGCATACGAACTGGCCCCCGCCATGGCATCCCAACTGAATGTCGGAACGCGCGCAACTCCCTGTGCTCCGTCAGGAGTCAGGCCGCTGATATGATTACTTGAATCAAACTCTGCCGGGATAAATACAACAGTGTCTGAGGCCGAACTTTCTTTTCCGGCCTTTACCGCAGTCACCCAGTAGCGATGAACCAAGTTAGACGAGGAATTCAGGGCAGTGTCTCGGTAATGAAGACTGGTGGCCGAGTCGGGCAGGCCAAAGAGGAAATCCTCCACCAAAGGCGCAATGTTCTGTCTCACGGCACTGCCATTCCCAATCGATTTATAGGCATTGTAGCCATCAACATCGCTTCTGGCCGAGTCAAGCCAACCCATGACAAATTGATACGAAGATACACCATCGTACTCCATGAGCCCCGCCGGAGATTGTGGTGTAACAATGCTACTGGTATCCGGCCCGGTACCGTCGTCATCTCCACAATTGACAAAGGTCAACAAAAGTGCAAAGCCAACTATAACTCCGAGCAGCCGATTCATACTATTCTCCTTTATGGCCGAATCCGTCTGTAAGCATACAAGCCGAGATTTCCCAGATAAAGTTTTCAAAAACATAATTTTTCCCTTTCAACATCTGAATAATACAATGGTTCCTTCGAATAGTCAATAATCTACTCGTTTCCCTGAGTGTCCAGTTCTATGAGCGCAAAAATCACAGCTTTTTGCCGTCGCCAGTCTTCCAGAAGCCGCTTCCGGACATACACTCGCTGTTTGCCCCCACAGAACACCATGTCTTTCAGGAAAGGTAGGTCGGAACCCTTGCGGTTCCGACGTGAAAAAGCGGCGCACGGGGACGTACGACGCGCACAAAGCGGCAGATGTGGACATCTGCCGGCCACATGATTCTTGACCACGTTAACTCCCAAGAACGTCGTTGCGAGGAATCCGGCCAGTGAAAGGCCCGGCACCTGACGGGCAGCCGCCGGATGACGTGGCAATCTCTTGTTGCAGAAACAGTTGCGCGAGTGAGATCGCCACGCCCGGCAACTGCCGGACTCGCGATGACGGTGAAGTTGTGACACAGCCTCTCCGCTCAGGGTGACGATTGTCAGTAGCCCGACAGCCGAGCCCCCGCGATACGGATGGAATTCCCCAAAATAATTTGTTTGACCCCCCAGCCTGCCTAATAGTAATTATGCCGATAGAAGTCGCAAGAAAGTCCGTCAGGACCAAAAGGGTTCTGACCTGCTTTAAGATAAGGTTGCTGGTGACCGTATGAAGATAGTCATTGTCGGTGGCGGAGTCGTCGGGTACAGCTTAGCCGAGCAGCTATTGAAAGACAAGCATCACCTGTCCCTGATCGAACTTGACCCCCGGCTCTGCCAGACAATTTCGGAAAAGCTTGACTTGCAGATACTCAACGGCTCCGGGACATCGCCGGCCCTGTTGAAAGAAGCCGGGCTGGCCGGAGCTAACATGGTCCTGGCCGTTACCCCCAACGACCAGGTCAACATGGTGGTGTGCGCCATTGCCGCCCAGTATGGTGTCAAACGGCGCATCGCGCGCCTGCGCAGCAAGGAGTTCGCCGAGACCAGCAAGCTGGTCGACCTTGAAAAGCTCGGCATAACCTCGGTGATCCACCCCGAGGAAGTGCTGGTCGAACATATCCTGCAGTTTGTCCAGACCCCTCATGCCGTGGACTCGGCCGATTTTGAGGGCGGCAACATTCTGATGCGAGGATATCGAGTGACGGGGAAAATGGAGCTGGCGAACAAAACCCCCAGTGAGATCCGTCAGGAGATTGCGCCTGATGTCGTCTTGTTTTCCGCTATCGTACGCAGTGGGAAGGGGATGATTCCTTATGGCGACACGACAATCGAGCCGGGCGACATCCTCTACAGTCTTTTTCCCCGCAAGTCATTGGAGTGCTTTCTGCGGTTGGTGGGAGTGGAAAAAAAGGACAGCAGAAAGATTATCATGACCGGCGACTCGTATTCCACGCTTGAGTTGGCGCGCGCCCTGGACAAAACGGAGAACCACGTCACTTTCGTTCACCCGAATCTTGAACAGGCCCAGACGGCGGCCAGTATGTTTGACAAGATCGAGGTCCTCCACGGTGACTGTACCGACCCTGACCTCCTCAGTGAGCTAAACGTAGATAAAGCCTCTTTCTTTATCGCTGCTTCCGACGGTGCCGACTACAATATGCTGTCAGCGCTTTTGGCCAAGGCGGAGGGTGCCCACGAAGTAATAGTCACCACCACGGAATCGCGCCATGACAAGCTGTTCAACTCCATCGGGATTGACCATGTGATCAATCCGCGTCTCACCACGGCCCGGGAAATCCTGGAAATAATCAGTCGCGGGCATATCGGGGCGGTGGTCAGGCTCTCCGACGTCGATATCGAAGCGGTGCGCTTTACCGTCGATCCCGAAAGTTCCATAGCTGGCTCCAAGATAAAAAAAATTGCCCGCAAGCTGAAGCGGGGTTCTATCGTCGGCGTCATCGTGAGGGAAGACAATATGATTTTGCCTGACGGCGAGACGGTCATCGAGCCCAATGACCACGTCATCATGATAACTCACGACAAAAACCTGCCGACCATTTCCAAGCTTTTCAAACCGCGCGGAGCGTCCAAGCGAGGATAGGAGATGCGCAAAACCGCCGTTGGGTATTCTATCGGCAAACTAATGCAGGTGATGGGAGTGGCGCTGCTGGCGCCGTTTGGTATCGCCATCTATGATAGCCGGCATCTACAGATACTTGAACTGTTTTCAACGCCGGAGGTTTTTGGTTTTGCTCTGGCCGTCATCGCATCGGTTATTTTCGGTACTGCGCTGGTAATGTTCTGTCGCGGGGGACGGGACCTCCAGGGCATACGGGAGGGATACGCGATTGTCACGATCGGTTGGTTCACCCTGGCGTTTTTGGCGTCCATTCCCTTGTTTTTCTACTTCGTAGCCGAACGCGGCGGCGGCTTTGACGGGTTGGTGCTGTCATTTACCGACGCCTATTTCGAGGTGATGTCCGGTTTCACCACTACCGGGGCTTCAATACTGAGCGATGTCGAGTCGATGCCCCGGTCGCTTTTGTTCCTGCGCGCCCTTACGCACTGGCTGGGCGGGATGGGCATCATTACGCTGGCCATGGTCATATTTCCGGCTATGGGAGTATCGGGCTACCAGATGTTTCGCGGCGAGGTGCCGGGGCTGACCAAAGACAGGCTTCGTCCGCGGCTGGCCCAGACCGCATCCGTCCTGTGGGGTGTGTATCTGCTTCTAAGCCTCGCCGAGACGCTGCTTCTGCTGGTGGGCGGTATGAACCTCTTTGACGCCGTCTGCCACACCTTCGCCACCATGGCTACCGGCGGTTTCTCCACCCAGAATGCCTCCATCGCGGCCTACAACTCCGATTTTATCCAATGGGTCATTATTGTCTTTATGTATTTTGCGGGAATAAACTTCCTTTTGCACTTCCGGGCGTTGCGGGGCGACCTCAACTCCCTGGTGAAGAACAAAGAATTCATCTTCTACACATCGGTAATCGTTGCTACTATTATCATCATTACCTGTGTGCTTACTGTCAACGGCCTGGCGCCGGAGGAATCGGCCGCGGCCCACTTTCGAGCCGACCAGATAACCGCCAGTGAGTTTCACACTCACTATGTCGAACAGAGCAGCAAAATCGAAAGCCTGTATGGCGCCTTCCGGGTAGCATCCTTTCAGGCAGTGGCTATCATCACCACCACTGGTTTTACCACGGCTGACTTTGACCTCTGGCCGGACTTTCTGAGATTCCTTCTGGTGCTGCTGATGTTTTTTGGAGGCTGTGCCGGTTCCACCGGCGGCGGCATGAAAATGATTCGCATTATGATTGTCGGACGGACGGCCTTCAACGAACTGCGCAAACTTACCCAGCCTCGTCTGGTGGCGCCGGTGAAGATCGGCCATGAGACCATCGACGAGCCTCGCATTGTAAACGTGGCCTCGTTTTTTATTCTCTTTGTCGGTCTGTTTGTGATCACGGCGGCACTGATGACTTTGTTTGTGCCTGACATTACGACAGCGGTGGTTTGTTCGGCAGCCACTATCGCAAACATCGGACCGGGGTTGGCCGGGATCGGCGCCGCTGAGAACTACGCCTGGATTCCCATTCCGGGCAAATGGATTTTGATCTTCTCGATGCTGCTGGGTCGGCTGGAGATATTCACCGTTCTGATTATCCTGCGCCCTGCCGTCTGGCGGAAGTGATGTTATTTTCTAACTGCAGAGAAGCAAATAGTTGCGGCGGCATTGCGAACTGAGCATGCATCCTCGTGCGCCGACATCTCGGCCGCAACCGACTGTTTGGTTCCGAAAGCCACGCGGCTGACTTCCTCTGCACCGCGCTCAGCACCCGGCGGGCGCCCAGCCCACTGACGGTGAGCATCGTACAGGTTCCGTGACATTTGCATCTTCCTACTTGATTTGTGTTGGGAATTTCAGTGAATCGCGCAAATAGCCAATAGCACATCAGCGCTTATTCAGTGTAGGGGGATTAGAGGAGAGTGCAATTGCCTTCTCAGGCAACAGCCATTCCCATGCGTGGACAGCACAAGAATGTCTTAAGCGCGGTGAATTAGCATTCAGAGATTTCTCTGAAGGCCCAATCGAATTCTCCGCCTACTTGGAGATAGCGCAGTGACCACGACGTCTAGCCCCTGCCCGACCACGATAGTTTCCTGAAAGTCAGCAAGTTCAAACCCCGCCTTGACCATTTCTTCTGCAGATATCAAACCAGTGATGCCCGTATCTAGCTCAACCCGAACATTGTCTTCAGCTACTTCCACAACTTTTCCGCGAACTCTGGTACCTCGCGGCCATCGCTTCTCAATCATCGGCCAAGGATCACCAGACATTTGACGAATACTGCATCTCAAGACTCTTTTTTCTTGATCGCATTCAACCAGTTTCGCCTCGACTTCGGTACCAATCAGCGAGGAAATCTCAGATTCACTAGGGTTTATCCATGCAATTTCGTCGAGAGCGATAACGACTTGCAACCCCGAGTTCGTGGAACCAACCAGATAGCTGTTACCCCTTGATTGGATTGTCGCCATCACACTCTCGCCCACCTCGGGAACAGAAATACGAGCCCAAGGATCATTCTCGGATAGTCGTCTGGTTAGCTCAATCCGCTGCTTTGATTCGACAATGTCTATTATTCGGAAGTCGTACGCTTTGCCGGTCTCAAGGGCTTCAGTACATAAATTCGTTACACCCCACGCACTTTCTTGCCAACTTATTACGGCCAAGAGTCCAGACACATCAACGGTGGCCTTCTTCTCAGCAACATCAACTACAGTACCGCTCACGATGTCGCCGACCTTAATCCCAGACGTTTTTACCTTGTCCACGAAGTCATCGTCCTGGACGATCGCGTTCCGACGTAAGACAGCGACACCCAGCGTGGCGGGCGTGTTGCCATGAATTTCGGACAAATACTTCACCCGCATTTTGTTAGCAATTGTGACTCTTGCGTCACCCTCCACGACGGTAAGAACCTTTTCCAGAAAAGAAAGCTGGCGTGAATAGGCAACAAGATAAATGCAATCGCAACCTTTCCTAATATGGATGTCGACTCTGTTGACATACGGGGCAACCCCCTCTCTTCGAGCTTTTGCATCAATAGCAATGATGACAATCCCTAGCCTAAACGTATCCGAACTGTATTCTAGATTTATGTGCTCACCAACCTTTCTTCGAGCTACCAGTAATAAGTATTCCAGCAGTGCTTCTACCTCAGCAGTCTTATCTTTGGCATCCCCCGACCCATACAGACACTCGCCAGCATGTTCCAATTCGCTGAGAAAGACAGTGACGAAAATTCCACGGGTATCGACTTCGACAAGCTTGGCAAAGAGGTCTGCGACGCGTGCATCGGCGGCTGTCTCTGGTGAGAGGAAGTGCCTCTGGAAGGTCGGCTTGGCATAGGCACCAATGCCGTTTGCGAGTTTCCGCAAGACAGTCAGGTCGATCGCGGTCTGGAAGTAAGGCTCAAGGTTACTCCTTATTGCAGGACACAGGATAATAGGTAGCGCCTGCCGTGTTGCGTTAAGCAGATTCAGGGACTGGTCTTCCGAATCCTTCATTCTCAAGATCAGAGTACCTGACTGTTTAAGAATAGGGTCTTTAGGGGACGTAACCCAACGGAGCTTTATCTTGCCCAAAGAGGATAGCTTGCAAACACCTACCAGTTGCGACCGAAGAAACTGTGTTACTGTGTAGCATATATTGGCAGCAATGTACTGCTTGCCTCCAATCTTGAATAGGCGGTATACAGGGCTCAGGAAAATAGCCTTGAGCTGAGTCACTCGATCAGGATTATGGACTATTAGAATAATGATAATCATAAGAAGACCGTAGAGACCGAAGTCTTTCAGATAATCCAGCAGCGCCTCCACGGGTCCCAACTTCTCGTCCACTACTACTTCGTCCTTATAGATGCATCGTCCAGACAATCGGCAGAATCACAGAGGAATACCAGTGCGGAATCCTCCACCACAATCGCACCTAAGTTGTGCCAGCCAAGCAGCTGATTGCAGTACTTGCACTGAAAGCCATGGGACTCAAACTGATTGAGTATACCTAGGTCAGACAGTATAACCCTTAGATCTTTGTCGCGTACAGCGGGAATGTCGATGTTTCTCTTTGTCATGTTAATGTAAGCGTACCAGTAAATACCACCTAATCAACATCAAAACTGCACTACTGAACAGGCATGAAGATCGTCACCGCAAGCATACTCCTTGTGGCCAATTTGTGACGGCTTTCTGTCCAAGTCAATACAAAACTATCCAAAGCGATACTCGAACTAGGCCGAGCTATCTACGTGCCGTGCGATGGAAGGCGTTGCTGGTCAATCAGTTGCCCAATCTTCTGGACCAGTTTTTAAGTCCCTGGTGTCTGCCATTCCACCACTCCGGCCAGCCATGTCATGGCATTTGTTTCCTTACGGAATGAATCTATTGACAGAAAGGCCAGAACTCAAGCTAAATGCGACCCGCTATACCTTGACGGTCAGCCTGCTGCTGCCTTACAGCTCCGTGAGTCGCGTGGATCGATGTCCTAAAGTTTTTAATTGATCGGTCCGCTGCCGGGGCGCCGGTGATGACAATGCGGGGAACCATACCTGAACGCAACATACCACCGGCCGCTTTGCCTGTCAATGCCGGATCACATTTTGCTTGATGGTGATACGCAAATGGCCTATCGTGCTTTAGTTTGGAAAGGGTAGATGACGTGACGACGAAATTCGATATCGAGCAGGCAATCACCACCATGAACAGGTTTATTTATGGGAAACTTCTCCAATCGGGGATGAAAGGGTACGTTGTCGGTCTTTCGGGCGGCCTTGACTCGGCGGTCTCGACGATGCTTGCCATAGAAGCGGTGGGCAAAGAGAAAGTTTTGGCTCTTTTGATGCCGTATCGAACCTCCTCGGAGAACTCGATTACCGACGCCGTTAGCCTTGCAGAGAAGCTCGGTATTGAGCATCGGCGAGTCGACATTACACCCATGATTGACGCCTACTTTCCTGAAATCAATGAAGCTAACAGGCTGCGGGCAGGCAATAAGATGGCGCGGGAGAGAATGGCGATCCTTTTCGACGTCGCCCAAAAACTGGATCGGCTGGTGCTGGGAACCGGCAACCGCACCGAGATATGCTTAGGATACACGACCTGGTATGGTGACTCGGCCTGTTCCATTAATCCTGTCGGTGAGTTGTACAAGACGGAAGTACGTCAACTAGCCAGGACCCTGGGCGTGCCTGATCACATCGTCAACAAGGTTCCCACGGCTGACTTGTGGGCGGGGCAGACGGATGAAGGGGAGATTGGCGTGACATACGAGCAGATTGACCGGCTGCTGCGACGTTTAGTCGATGACGGAGTAACTTCCATGTCCACCCTTGAAGGAGAGGGGTTTAGCGCGACCGACATCAGCCGGGTAATCTCGCTTCTGAACAGGAATTATTTCAAACGCCGGATGCCCGATGTCGCCCCTTTAGGGAGAGTACCCGTTCCTGAATATATCGAGCTGGGCAAGTAGGATTTCTCCGATGGCTGCAGATTCCGGAAAACTGTATCTCGTTCCAACTCCGATTGGAAACATGGGTGACATCACGCAGCGCGCGCTGGAGACGCTGAAACAGGTTGACCTGGTGGCCTGCGAAGATACCCGCCATTCAGGAATGCTCTTGAAGCGACTTGGCTTGAAGAAAAAGCTGATAAGCTACCATGACTTCAATGAAGCAAGACGGGCCGATCAGCTCTTGGCGAAGATCAGAGATGGAATGTCGGTTGCCGTGATCACCGATGCCGGGTCGCCGGGGATTTCGGACCCCGCTTACCGCATCGTGCAAGCAGCGATAGCCGGCGATATCGATATTGTTCCTCTTCCGGGGGCGACGGCGATTATTCCGGCGTTGACAGCCTCGGGGCTGCCCACGGATCGCTTTTTCTTCGAGGGGTTTCTACCTCGTAAATCGGCAGCCAGAAAAAAGCGTCTTGAGAAACTGAAAGATTTAGAGCCTACGCTCGTCTTTTATGAGTCGCCCCATCGGGTTCAAAAGTCGCTGGGAGATATGCTGGAGGTGCTTGGTGACAGGAGAGCCTGCCTGGCCCGAGAGATCAGCAAGCGGTACGAGCAGTTTCTGCGGGGGCGGATAAGCGATATCCAAAACGCCATCGCCGATAAGCCGGTGAAAGGCGAAATCGTTTTGGTGATAGGCGGAAAGGAAGAGATATAAATGTACTCAACTCAACGATCACCCACTACACTCAAAAGGAGTTAGAAGCGGAACATGTATCCTGAACTATTTCACCTCGGTCCGATTACTATTCGTAGCTATGGCGTGATGTTGGCGGTGGCTTTTTTTGCCAGCGTGCTATATGTCAAATATGTCGCGTCACGCGATAACAAGCCATTCGAACGGTTTTTGACTATTGCCTACATTATGATTTTTGGGGGAATTATCGGGGCTCGTCTGTTTTACGTTTTATTTCACCTTGAGGAATTCGCCAGCAACTGGACCGCTTCCTTTAACCCATTTGCCTCGCACGAGTTCGGCATCGCCGGCCTGAACGTATACGGCGGAGTGATCGTGGCAATCATAGGCACCTTTGTCTACTGCCGTTGGAGGAAGATGTCCACATTGGAGGTATTCGATTATTTTTCACCAGCTTTCGTGTTGGGGCTGGGAATTGCGCGAATCGGGTGCCTCTTAAACGGCTGCTGCTTCGGCACCCCTACCGGCCTGCCGTGGGGTATTTCGTTCCCGCTGGGGTCTATCCCCTACGCAGTGTATTTCGATACTCCCCTGCATCCGTCGCAACTTTACACTTCATTATATGGGTTTGGATTGTTCTTCCTGCTGCATTTTATGATGAAGCGAAAGCGGTTTGTCGGACAGATAGTGGCTCTGCTGTTCATGATCGAGGCGGTTTTTCGTTTTGCCATCGAGTACGTCCGTTACTACGAAGAAGCAATGCACTTCCACCTCGGCGAAATACACCCAACTTACAACCAGGCCATCTCGATAGTACTGTTTCTACTCGGCCTCGGCATATACATATACCAGTGGAAAAAGAGAGGGCATTCAACCTTCTGATTAACGATGGTTGCCGCAGACAATATCTCATCGGGATCAAAAGCGAGACAGCGCAAGGCTGTGGCACGAGCCCTGCTTGCCGCGCGCGACCAGCAGGGGCTTCGGCGGTGGATCAGAGAGAACCGAAATCCTCTCAGGACGTTGACAGCTCTCTTGTATGATAACGACCGCCTGATCTGCCGGCGTGCTGTCGAAGCGCTTGGTATTGCCGCCGGGTTGGAAGCGGAACGCAGCCTCAAAAATGCGCGCAGACTTATTCGCCGCCTGCTGTGGACGATGAACGATGAATCGGGCAGCATCTGCTGGTATGCGCCGGAAGCAATCGGCGAGGTGTTGATAAACGTGCCGTCTCTGATAGATGAATACGGCCCGTTGCTTCTGGCGTTTCTGCAGGAGGAACCATTTGAGCGCGGTACACACTGGGCCGTGGCGCGGGTGGCGTCACTTCGACCGGATATCTACGAAGACGACGTCAACAGGCTCGTACGATCGCTGGATAACCCCGATCCCGATATCAGAGGCTATACACTGATAGCGCTGAAGCTGATCAATGCTCAGTCAGCGGCAGGTAAGGCGGAGCATCTCAAAGCCGACACAGCGAACGTGAGCATCTACGATTTTGATGTGGGAATGATCAGGGAAGTCAGCGTGGCCTCGTTGGCCGAGGAGCTTCTGGGGGTATTGAAACAGGATTGACTCGTTGGACAAGAAGCACGGGCGCCACTCTGGAGTTTGGCCTTTGGCTATCTGATATAAGTTTTTGGTTGAGACAACTCATATCTTAATCGCGTAGCGGCGGGGCTTGTCCCCGCCGATGGTGAGCACCCATTAGACGGGGCGACACAAGGCCGCCAACTACGCGGGAGAAACGGTTTGTATTCCTACAACCCAAAAATTATATGAGATGCGGCGGACCGGGACATCCGCCGCGCACGAGCATATTTATAGTTGCAACTTCGTATTACATTCTAAAAAGGATCGATTCCTTCTCAAACCATTTCTTACAGAAGACAAGAGTGACCGCGGCTAACACGGCATTTGACAGCAAGGCGACAAAGACATAGTTCCACTCTATCGATCCCGAGATGGCGTCTTTCATTATCAGACTGGCGTTTACTACCGGAATCAGCGCCATCTTGTAACTCATTTCAACCCCCGGTAAAAGAGATACAAACGCCGGGAGAATTACCGCCATGTTGAGCGCCGTCACATAACTCTGCGCTTCTTTGAACGATCTGGCGAAAATTGAAACCGAAAGGAGCACGCCCGCAAAGATTCCCGCCAGAGGCAGAACGATGAGAAACACCAGGACAATTGTTTGAATGTCAAACTCAATCGCGAGCATCTTGCTCATGCCTTTGAAAAGGTCTTCCACCATGTAGTTGAGGGAAAGAACAAGACTTCCCAATGACAAAAAGGCGGCAACAACCCCGGTAATGAGAATCACGATATACTTGCCGACGACAAACTCGCCTCTTGTGGCGGGTGAAACCAGAAGGGTTTCCAGGGTCCCCCGCTCCTTCTCTCCGGCGGCAAGATCAATGGCGGGATACATCGCCCCCATGAAACACATGACAATTATCAGATATGGCAGGATGGCGCCAAACTCTTTTCCGGCCATCTTTTTCAGGGGTGCCACGTTCTGACTTTTGACCGCAAAGGGAGAGAGAATCTCCGCCGAAAGACCGCGTCCCTCCATGCGCTTTTGAACGATCCGATCTTTATAGTCGGTCAATATATCCTTAATTTTGCGCTCGGCAAATTCAGATTTAAGCTCTGCTTCGTCGTAAAAGATTTCAATCTCGGCCTGGTTCTCCTGTTCAAGATCGGAACCGAAGCCATCCGAGACCACCATCAGCACCTGGAAGTTTCCCTGCTTTAGCTCATCCAAAAGATCAATCCCTGCAAACTCATCTTCAGTCTTGATTGACAGTCCGGGCGCTTCAGCAAACATGCTTCGCAACTCTTCAGGAAGGAAATTTTCTCCCTCGATTACGATTTCAGAGACCTCCTCTTTGACTTTGGTGATCTGGCTTACCATCAGCGAAGACAAGCCCATCATCAAGAGCGGTATGGCGGCAATCGGGATAAGAAGCATAAAGATGAGGGTGCGGCGATCCCGCAGGGTATCCGTCATCTCTTTATTGAAAATGGTTATAATGTTTGATAGCTGCACGGTTATTCTCCTACAATCTTTATAAAGGCGCTCTCGAGGTTGTCCGTGCCCGTCTTTTCCAGTAGTTCATGAACCGTGCCTTCGGCGTAAAGTTTTCCCTCATGGATTATTCCGACTTTGTCGCAGAGGCGCATGGCTTCACTCATAATGTGCGTGGAAAAGATGACCGTCTTGCCCTTGTCGCAGCACCGCCGGATAAACTGGACGATCGTCCGGGAGCTCATGACGTCAAGGCCGGTGGTGGGCTCATCGAAGATCATAGCGGGCGGGTCGTGCACGACCGAGCGCGCGATAGACACCTTCTGTTTCATGCCGGAGGAGAGCTTTTCGTTTCGAGCGTCTGCAAAATCGTGCATGTCGAGCATGTCGAACAGCTTCTCGGTTCGTTCCTCGATGGCCGACTTGGACATCCCGTACAGTTTTCCGAAATACCTGACCATTTCTCGCGGGGAGAGCCTGCCATAGAGACCGGTGCTGCCGGAGAGAAAACCGATCTGAAAGCGCACCTTCTGGGGTTCTTCGGTGACGTCGACACCATTTATGATAGCCGTGCCGGAGGTGGGTCGCAGAGCAGTCGAAAGCATGCGCAGGGTTGTCGTTTTGCCAGCGCCGTTGGGTCCTAAAAGCCCGTAAACGACGCCCGGCTCGCAGGTAAACGAGACCTGATCGACAGCTTTGATTTCCCCCCGTTTTTTGTCTTTGAAAACCTTAGTGAGTTTTTCTGCCTGTATCATGTCATGTCCTTACCTGTGGGGACTAATAAACCGCCATGCAACCCTGCATGCAACTGTTTTTGTGAGGTTCTGTTAAATACCCTGTTGATGTGATCTGTTTTACTTCAACTATGGGAAGTTTTTCTGTAGGTCTTTGACATAAGCGGGGTCAAGACCTCGTTTGATGGCGTAATCATAAGCTCGGGCTGCTTGACGAAAGGCTCTCTTGTCGAGATAAGCGTCTCCGGCCTGGCGGAAATACTCGTACGGCATATCCGTGAGGGTGTAGATTCTAGTGACATAATCAAGGGAGCGATCAAATTGATCCAGGCTCAGGTAAACGGATGCCAGACCGACCATGGCATTCTGCTCGGTGCTGTCGATTCGCAGCGACTTGAGGAAAAGCCTCTCGGCGCGGGCATATTCCCCTTTTCGGAGGTAAGCCGTTCCCATGTTGTTTATGGTGGAGGCGTTGTATGGATTCAGTCCATCCGCAATCCTGAGCAGCACCAAGGCGCTGTCGAGCACGCCCTGCTTGAGATAGCAGACTCCTAAATTGCCATAGGCATCGTAGGACAGCGGATTGAACTCCAGAGCTTGTCTAAGGTGCCCGATGGCTTCGGCATAATTGGCCTGACTGATAAGCTCGCGAGCCTTCCTGTTGTGAAAAGCTTCCGGGAAATCCGCTTCTGTGCGAGCCTGTTCCTTTTGCGCGGCAGTAGCATTGCCCACTCGTTCGTAATAATCAACCAGCAGTCTCCGTGCGTTTCGATTTCTGATTTTATCCAGGACCAGATAGTTTTTGAAATGAGCGATGCCGAAGTCCGGCACCACCTGCGTCGCTACCCGGGGCACAAGCGAGAGGAACCCGAGGACAATCGCCGGCACGCACGTCAAAAGTACAGACCTGACACTTCGACGGTGTTCAAGGGCATAATAATAGCAAAGCACCGCCAGCGGAATCCCGGCAATAGAGAAGAGGTCCCAGTTACGGGGCATGCCAATACCCGGATTGAAAACATACACCGCACCAAGCGATGAAAACACCAGAATCAAAAGAAAACGGTATTCCGCCCGTCTCAGCCACCCCTTCACAGGCGATATAAGAACCATCGTCAAAAAGATCGGCAGCCCCGGAACCAGCAGCAACAGGAGATTACCAATGTCAGTGATGTGCTTGAACGAAAACAGCATGTCATTCTCGATGGTGAACCGATCCGGAACCATCGGTAGCAATGCAAATGTGAAAAAGTAATAACTGGTGTACAGGTAGTAATAGATCAATACCGACAGCAACACCAGCGTTGCCGCCATGAGGAGTTTGGTTTTGGTGGACAGATTTCCCAGCCATCTGCCGAAACGAGAATCTCTTAACAGGAGATACAAGAGGCTTGGCAGCAGCGTAACTCCAAATAGGTGGAGAAAGAGTGTCGCCAATAAAGGTGGCAGCGCCCACCACCGTGACGCCTTGCCTTTCATGACAAGCAGCCCGACAAGAGTGTACAGCATCACTGCCGCAATGAACAGGGCGTAGTTCTCGACATAGCCAAAAAACAAAAGCATGTACCCGCCCGAAGCCAGCCCCAAAAAAAACAGATACCGATGGAGATTGCGCTCAAAAAGCACACGCGACAGAAACGCCACCGCGATCAACAAAGCCACCCCTGAGGCAACTGAGATGATTTGAAAAGTCAGTAGAGCTCGGACATCGGGCTGACCGCTCAAGAGTGAGAAGAGGCTATCATTGATGAACGAGGTCCCCATATCCCAGGCTTTCACCGAAGGCGCCCGATCGGCCAGGCGTGCCAGCAATTGGTAGCCGTCGCCTAAGAAATGCGTCATACCGCGGAACATCACGAAGGCTAAACCGAATAAAACAATAGTGAGAGAGGCTGGCACGAGGTAACCGGTTGACCTCTGATCAGCCCCGCCGGTTGGAGAACCGCCGTTGCATAATCTTCGCGACCAATAGGAAACGGCCGGCGGCGTCACGATTCCCACCAGCAACAGGCCGTACTTCGCGAGCGCGGGAAGATAGGCCCACCAGTTGACACCCCAAACTCTGGCCTCAGGAAAGAAAGATGCAAGCAAGAACAGGACGATCACCAGGTAGTAAGCCGAAAATAGATACAGCTCTTTGTGGTTTCTTTTGCCTCTCGATGTGTCGACAGAGGTCATTGACGTATACAAACAGCGTACGTGCGGACAGAACTATTCTGTCTGCCGCTACACAACCAGCTTCTCCATCAAGTCCCTCGCCGACATGTTCTCGCACGAGAAAATGGCGCCTTGAATCTCTGTCTGGCGTTGTGGGGACAGTAGCTCAGCCGAGAGGGCGTTAAACTTAGACGTCAGGTCGTCCATTGTCATCGGTTCGCGTGGGTCGCCCTTGGGGTATTCCAGATACTCAGAAAAGGTTTTGCCTCCTTTAGTTTTGACTACGACCTTTGAAGGTTGTTTCGCCGGGAACATCTTTTCGAATTCTTCGGAGGCTTCACCCTTGATCTTGTCGATCACCTTCCAGATGCGTTCGTCTTTCATTTTTTCTTCGGTAAATGACTGCGTCGTTACCTGATGATCAACCAGGGCCGCTGCAATGCAATATGGCAGAGAGTGGTCGGCGGTCTCGCGCGATTCGGGGCGGTATTTGTGCGGGTCGAACAGAATGTCGCAGGCGCGGGCGATGGTGGTGAGCGTAACTTCTTCTATTTGATCGTAGCTGATGTTGTTATCGCGAACGACCTTGAGTGTGGCCGTCAGGTGAGTGTGGGTGAGGGCTTCGGTGGGGAAGGCTTTCATGCTGCATTCGAGGATCTTGAACTTCTCACCAAGGTTGCCGGTCAGTTTGTCCTGCGCCCACTCTGGGCCGTAGACGTCCATTAAGCCCTCTTTCCCTTCGAAGACCGCCTCGGTGCCGGTGTAGCCTTTTTTAGCCATCAGGGCCGCAAAGACGCCGCTCTGCACCGCCATCGGGTCGACCGTGTTTTTCATCATGGTCAGTTTTCCGGCGGTGGGACAGCCGATAGTGTGGTTGTGCGAGCCGTTGATGCCGATGGCGTTGACCATCTGGTCGACCGACAGCCGCAACAATTTCCCGGCCACTATCGGCGAGACGAACTGTGTGAGGGTGGCGTGATGCCACTTGCGCTCGCGAACGCCCGGGACGGCAAATTCGCACAGCCGCTGCTCAAACTCATAGGCGAGAACAATAGCTACAATGACCTCCTTCATTGAGGCATCCACCATCTCGCCAATCGCCAGAGCGGCGGGAATAAGATCGGAAGGATGCGATGGGTCTTCCTTCCAGTAGATGTCGTTGAAATCCAGAGCGCGGATCATCAGGGAGTTGACCAAGGTGGCGTTGACCGCCGGCATCTTGTCCCCGAAGGCAAGAAGCGTGGCTTCTTCTTTACCGCCCATCTCCATATAAATATCGCGGAGGATGTTGACATCCTTGGTATGGTACCCGCCATAGGCGCACCCGACCGAGTCGTACAGGAAGCGCTTCACTTCGTGCACGACGTTCTCCGGCAGGTCCTTGTATTTGAGCTTTACTGTAAACTCAGCGATCTGTCTTGAGATTGATTTTTGCATGTTAGTATTTTATCCTTTGTTAAACTCATGTTTCCTGTTTCAACCCCAAACAAGTTTGGGGTTGCCACCCGGCCGGCGTGCCTATTGGTCTTTGACTTCTTGAAGAATACTGTCGACCTCTTTTATTGACATACATCCTTCTGGAACTTGAGTTCTCATAAATTCAACTAAATCAAACAGAAAGGTTTTAGCTGACATACCTTCAGCAGCAGTCTGTGGATGCTTGACTTTTACTGTTTCCAATTCAATAAAATTCGCCACCTCTTTCAATTTTGAGAGATTGTAGGATATTCCAAAGCAAGCTGCGTTTGATCCTTCAAAGGTATGCGCCATGAAATGGACATTCAAATTGTGAATCAGAAACTGGGCTGCAATCATTAGGGCTTGGATTTCCTTATTCAAACCATCGTCTCCTATGAAACGAAAAGCTGTCGATAAATCCTTTGATGCTTCTGATATGTCCGTTTTATAGGAAGATCCAATCCTTTCAAAGGATAAAACATATCTTATTGCTTTCTTTTCTGCAGCTTCAAGATACTTTCTAACATTCTCCGATTCAGAATTTGTAGCCTTAGAAGAAGGAACGACCAACATTGATAGTAACACCAACTGTACAAACAAAATTGGCACGTAAGACAACAGAAGTGGATGTCGAACTTTATACACCTGTTGTTTCGATTTCATAATCCCTCCATTTGATTACTCATTAACCTATAATTACGCGATACTTATTGTTATTCATCTTCAAAGCTTCTGCAACGACAGGGTGGCGCCCTCAAACTTGGAGGCTGTGTCACAAGTCAGTTTCGTCAGGTCTTGCCGCCGACGGAGTCGGAGGTGTGACCTGACGAGCATCTCCTAAGCGCTTGCACTGTAACATGGTGGATTTCCGGTCGGGTCACACCTCGCCCGGGGGCGAGCCAAGACCCAACCGAACGGACGAATTGCGACACAGCCTGTTGTTTGGGGGTGGCTTCATAGTAATGGGATATGGTCTCTGTCAATCCGAATGGGGCCTTGTCTCTCTTCATGCCAATCGACAAAACTTAACCACCTCCAATCACCAGGTGAACGCACCAGCCCTTTCCTTACCGGGTTGTTATGAATATAATCAATCACTTTCAAGAGCGTACCCCTGTTGGCAATATTCCTGTCATATCCGCCACCATCCTGCCAGAACCGATATTCCTTGGATGTCTCTCCGGTTGCAAACTGTTTGAGTCGAGCGGGGCAATGCTTTCTCGAGTGTATCAAGAACCTTCGTGCCACCGACTGCTTGATTGTCAGCAATATCGCCGACATTGAGTAGTTCTCACACTCAGGATAAAGCAGCAGGTGAACATGGTCCGGCATGAAAACATATGCCCATATCATGAGAAAATGTTTTCTCCGTGCCATGTTCACGGCATCGACAAGGAACAAACATGCTTGTTCATGCAGCAGGAATTTTCTGTTCCTGTAGCAGGAGAATGTCAACTCGTGCGCATGGCCCGGCGTATTGAAATGGACTCTTTTATTGTTCATCTTACCTTGGTTCAACCCCAAACAAGTTTGGGGTTGCCACCCATTGTCCACGGTATGATTTACAACTCCTTCCTCACCCACTTCTCCAACCCATCAACAACAATCAACCACACGTGTACCCCACCCAACGGGTGGGTTCTTTGCTACTTGCCGGCTACCCGCAAGAACTCCACCTCGAAATTCAGGGTTGCGTTCGGGGGGATAAGGCCGCCGGCGCCTCTGGCGCCATAGCCGAGTTCCGGGGGGATAATCAGTTCTCGTTTGCCCCCGACTTTCATACCTAAGATACCTTCGTCCCAGCCCTTAATGACCCGACCGGCGCCAAGTGGGAATGAGAAGGGCTGGTTGCTGTCGCGCGAGCTGTCAAATTTCTTAGAGCGCTTGCCGTCTTCCCAGATCCAGCCGGTATAGTGCATCTCGATCGTCATCCCGTTAACTGCCTCTTCGCCGTTTCCAACAACGTGGTTAAGATACTTCAGGCCGGAGTTCGTGGTGACCCAGTCGGGTTCTCCCTGTGCTTCATGCTCATTGGCAGTTTCCTCGCTGCTCTTCTCTTTGTATGCCTTACCACACGATGTGGCAAAAACGGCAGCAAGAACGATGAGACCCAAGGTTGACATTCCTCTTTTCATTGCTACTCCTACTCCTTAGTGAGGGTTCAAATGACTATTGTTTCCGTGCGTTTAGCTCCGGTCGAAACCAGAGCAATTTTGACTTTCAAATCACGGGCTATGAAGTTCAAGTAATCCTGGGCCTTGAGGGGAAGGTCGCCAAAGGAGGTGGTGCCGGTGGAGTCGCTCTGCCAGCCGGGAAGAGTCCGATAGATCGGTTTCACTTGGCTTAGTCGGGTAAGATCAAGCGGCACCTGGTCAATGGTTTCTCCGTCCAGCTCATACGCAGTACAGACTTTGATCTCTTTCAGATCGTCCAGTACGTCGAGTTTGGTAATCGCGATAGAATCCACGCCGTTGATGCGCACGGTATGGCGCAGGATCACCATGTCGAGCCAGCCGCAGCGTCGCGGACGTCCGGTGCTGGCTCCAAATTCCTGCCCCGCTTCTCGAAGATGCTCACCGGTCTCATCGACCAGCTCGGTCGGAAACGGTCCGGCCCCGACGCGCGTGGTGTAAGCTTTGACTACGCCCAGCACCTGGTCGATCATTTTCGGACCTATACCGAGACCGGTCAGCGCTCCGCCCACGGTCGTGTTTGAGGAAGTTGCAAACGGATATGTTCCCAGGTCGACGTCCAGCATACACCCCTGGGCGCCCTCAAACAGTATGGTCTTGCCATTGTCGTAGGCCCTGTGCAAAGCCAGCGAGACATCCACCACCAGAGGACGGAACAGTTCGGCTAATTCGAGAAGCTCATCATAGATGCGGTCGATATCAGCCCGTTCATCTGTTGATCCCTCAAGATACTTCGTCTTGATTTTCTTTTGGTAGTCGATTCTCTTTTTCAACCGCTCCGGTGCCAACAGGTCAATAACACGAATCCCGTGTCGGGCCACTTTGTCAACGTAGGCCGGCCCAATTCCCCTTTTGGTCGTGCCCAGGTTCGTGGTTCCGCGGCTCCTTTCCTCGACGTCCTCGATCAACTTGTGGTACGGCAACACCAGGTTGGTAGCCGGTGAGACCCACAAGCGACCTTTATAGTCGATGCCCTGGTCGGTCAGGAAGTCGATCTCTTCTTTGAAGGCATAGGGGTCCAGCACGACCCCGTTGCCCACGTAGCACTCCTTGCCCGGGTGCATGATGCCGGAGGGAATCAGGTGCAGGATGTATTTCTTGTCGCCCACCACGATGGTATGTCCGGCGTTTGCTCCACCCTGAAAACGCGCCACGACGTCGGCCTCGGCGGCCAGAAGGTCGACAATCTTTCCTTTTCCTTCATCCCCCCACTGGCAGCCAACGACGATTTTGTTTTTTCCCATGCCTATCATGCCCTTGTTTTTTCAAAGTGTTCCGCAACCAGACTGCGGATTGAGCTTAACAGCTCCTTTTTCCCAGCGCCGGTGAGCGCCGAAAAGGCAATCGCGGCCACCCCAAGCCGGGACTGGATTTCCTTCACTTTCCGGTTGACTTTATCACGACTGAGTTTGTCGGATTTGGTTACCACCGCCAGGATCGGCAGGCTGCGATCGGCCAGCCAGGCTACAAGCTGTCTGTCCTCATCGGTGAGATCGCGCCGGCAATCTAAAAGGAGAATCAGACCGATCAGACGTCGGCTGCCGGTGAGATAGTTCTCTAACAGTTCTCGCCAGCTTTCCCGGACTTTTTTGCCAACTTTGGCATAGCCGTAACCCGGCAGGTCCACGAAGTAAAACTTGTTGTTGACCAGAAAGAAGTTGACCGACCGCGTCTTGCCGGGCGTGGTTGAAACTTTGGCTATTCTCTTGCGGCCGACAAGGCTATTTAACAACGTGGACTTGCCGACGTTGGAACGTCCCGCAAAGGCAATCTGCGGACGAGAATCTTCAAGGAACTGGTCCGACGTGAAAAACGACCCGATAAACTCACAGCTTACGATTTTTGAAGGTAGAACTTTCCCCATGTGGTGAAGCTTTTCAGGCGTCGCAGCAACGGCCGGAATCATGGGCCTATTCCGACACGGACCGGCCGGTGAGACCGCACCCTGGTTTTGGTGAATGGAGACTGTGTCATGGCCAACTTGAGCGCCTCTCTCGTTGTGCGCACGAAATGCAAGCGCAGCCCCTCAAGAAGATCGGGCTGAAGCTCACCGATGTCTTTACGATTCTTCTCCGGCAAGATGACCCGGGTAATGCCGAGCCGTTTTGCGGCCAGAAGCTTTTCATTTAACCCTCCGACGGGCAGCACATCGCCGATCAAAGTTATTTCACCGGTCATGGCAATGTCGGTACGGACGGGGATTCCCGTCAGCGTTGAAAGCATTGCCGTCAGCAGGGTAATTCCCGCCGAGGGTCCGTCCTTGGGAACCGCTCCCTCGGGAATGTGCACATGTACATCGAGTTCCTCAAAGAAGCTCTCGCTTAGGCCAAAGCTGGCGGCGTGATTGCGGATGTAGGAGAGGGCGGCGGTGGCCGATTCGCGCAACACGTCGCCCAATGAGCCGGTCAACGTCAGTTTGGCTTTCCCCTTCATCGGCACGACTTCCACCGGAAGCGCCTCTCCTCCCATCTCCGTCCAGGCCAGACCGACGGCATACCCGACCGTCGGGTGGGGCTTGATATTGGTACCGATGAACTTCGGGGCGCCCAGCAGCTTGTGTACCTTCGCCTTGGTGAACGTAAGGCGCCGCAGCTTTTTCCCCTCGACCAGCAGCACCGCCGTCTTGCGCAGCATGCTACTAATCTGACGTTCCAGTTCGCGCACACCGGATTCCCTGGTGTAGTGACGGATGATCTCGTACAGAGCGTCGTCTCTGAACACGATATGCACCCCTTCCAGCCCGAGTTCTTTAAGCAGCTTGGGAATCAGATAGTCGCGCGCGATGGTGGCCTTTTCGAAGTCCAGGTAGCCGGGCAGATGGATTATCTCCATGCGGTCACGAAGAGCCGGGGGAACCGGCCCAACGGTGTTCCCTGTAGTTATAAACAGGATGTGTGATAGATCGTATTCGACCTCGAGATAATTGTCAGTGAAACTGTTGTTCTGTTCCGGATCAAGAACCTCCAGCAGGGCCGAAGCGGGATCGCCGCGGAAGTCTTTGCCGATCTTGTCGACCTCATCGAGCAGCAACACAGGATTGGATGAGCCGGCTTTCTTGATCATCTGAATAATGCGGCCCGGCAAAGCCCCGATATAGGTGCGCCGGTGTCCACGTATTTCGGCTTCATCGTGAATGCCTCCCAACGACATCCTAACGAATTCTCGCCCCATGGCGCGGGCGATGGAGCGACCAACCGAGGTCTTACCCACCCCCGGGGGACCGACCAGGCAGAGGATAGGGCCCTTCACTTTCCCGGCCAGACGGATCACCGCCAGGTGTTCTAAAATCCGCCGCTTGGCCTTGTCCAGACCATAGTGGTCGCTGTCCAGAATCTGTTTGACCTCCTTGAAGTCAACCCGGTCCTGGGTGATTTCGTTCCATGGAAGGCACAGCAGCCATTCCAGGTAGGAACGAACAACCCCCGACTCCGCGGAGAAGGGGTGCATCTTGGCGAGCTTCTTTATTTCTTCCTCCGCTTTGGCTCGCACCGCCTCGGGGTAATCGCCTCTTTCAAGTTTCGCGTACAGGTCGTCGACTTCGGCGGTCGGCTCTTCAAACTGGCCAAGTTCATCCTTGATTGCTTTGAGCTGCTGCTGAAGGTAAAACTCACGCTGACTGCGCGACATCGATTCCCGAACATTGCCCTCAATTGTCTGCTCAATCTTGAGTATTTCGATCTCTTCTTTAAGAATACCCGACAGTAGTGACAGTTGATCTTTGAGCGTGAACGCCTCCAGAAGCTTCTGTTTGGCTTCCAGGTTGTACAGAAGGTGCGCCGCCATGGTGTCGATCTGGTGGTGACGCTCATCAATCGAGGCCAGCGATATCGTCACCTCATCCGGGATCCTGCGATTCAGACGGACATACTCGGTAAAACGTTCCCTCACCGAACGGAACATCGCCTCCGTCTCACGGTCAATCGGTCCGGTTTCGGGAGAAACAACGCTGATACGGGCTGCCAGGTACTTAGTACCGGTAAGAAAGGCTATCACACGAGCGCGAACAAGACCTTCGACCAGCACTTTCAGCGTCCCGTTCGGCATTTTTGTAACCTGCAGAATACGGGCCGCCACGCCCACATCGAACAAATCCTTCGGTCCGGGATGGTCGATACCGGCCATGTGCTGGGCCACCAACAGCACCTGCTTGTCCTTGACCATAGCCTGTTTGAGGGCCTTAACCGTGAACTCCCGCCCGATCAGGAGGGGATACATCATGTGTGGAAAGACCACCACATCCCTCAGTGGGATCACCGGGAGTTCGGTTTTAACCTCGACAGCTTTATCGTTATAAGGCTCTTTCATTTTCAACCTTAAGCCGGAATCCTCGTCACTTTACATCGCGCAAACGTATTAAGATAGGTTTTTTTCCGCCATCGGCAAAGAGGTTTTTGAAAGATCACCCCGGAGCGGAAGGTTGGCGGAAGAAGTTTCATATTGTTTTCTGATTGTAATAAAACAAGTAAACACAGGGGTATTTTGTGGTCGGCGTATGCCCTGAAGCCGTCTCATAAGTAGTGCGTTCTGTAGGTTCTTGCGTTTGGCTTGCCAAACGTGTGAACCGACAGTCTTCAGAACCTGTTGCGCATTATACACTTCCGGAACGACTCGTCAGGTCACACCGCCGACTTCGTCGGCAGCAAGACCTGACGAAACACAGTTATGGGACAACCTCTCCTCGTGCGCCGACTTCTCTCTGGGACGCGGCAGACGGGGACGTCCGCCGCGCACGAAATGTTGCCTTACGCTGTCCGATATATGTACCCCAGGGTGGTGTTCTCTTTATGGGCAATGAAAAAAAACCCGCACTCAGGCGGGCTTTTTCGAGGACGAGGGGCGATATAAAGATCAGTTGTCGGAGTTGTGGGGAAAGCCGAATCCCATGCCGGCTCCACCTGGTCCCTTTCCGCCATGAGGCTCTTGATGCGGCCCTTTGCACTTTTTCATTCTCTCCTTGTGAAGCCCCTTTAACTTGTCAATCTGGTTGTCAGTGAGGAGATTATGAATTCCCCTGTTATGGCGATAGCACATCTTGTGAAGGTCGGCTTTCGTGCGGGCGACTTCATCGAAGGCTGCCATGACCTCGTTTTCACTGGCGTTTTCATCATGTTTAAGCGCCCGCAGCCTGATCCCCGCCTTTTTGACCTTTGCACGCTGGTCAACCTTTGCCAGTTGGAAGTCAACCTGCATCTTTTCCAGCCTGGCCTTTTGCTCGTCGGTCAGTTTAATGTCGTCTGCTGCCGCCAGGATCATTCGGACCTTCGACATGCCGTCTTTCATTCCCATGCATCGCCCGGAGCCCGGCTTGTCCGGATGACACCATCCCGGACAGTCCCCGTGGCCGCCTCCATGTGGGCCGCTCTGAGCCCAACTCACCGACGACGTCGCCAACAAAGCCGCCAGCGTGAAACTCATTAGTTTTCTCATGGTTTGCTCCCTTAGTTATGAGTTAGTTAATTATTAAAAGATGCCTTTGTCTCCATGTTGTTACCGACCCGGCTCCTCCATCGGAGAGGGGTTGCCTGGCGGCGGCGGCCTCTCCCGGAACGCCTTAACCGCCTCCAACAGTTCGAACTCAAACCTCTCACGGAATACAATATACCGTCCTAACTGGGATGGTGTAAGAATCTTTTGCGCCTCATTAAGGAAATCCTCCATCACCCGTTCCTGCTGGTTACCCAACTTGGAGATTTCCCGGATGAGCCGATTGATTTCCATATCAGGAACAGTCTCCGTGCGGAGGCCGTCAGCCAGCTCATCCACAAGGGATATTCTCTTTTCGTGAAGCTGACGTCGTTCGCGGCGCATGGAATGGAAAGCGGTGATAAACTCAAGCTCCTGATCTTCCCGCAGGTCCAGCAGTTCAAGAAGTTTCAGTATCCGGAATTGCTCGATATGTTTACCGAACTTATGTCGCAGCCCCTTGCGACCATGATCGAAACGACGGCCCCGTCCCTCTCCGTACTCGCCGCGTTCAGGTTGCTCATCGAGTTGCGCCAGTGACAACGGGTTGTGATCAAAGCCCCCAGCACAAACGTTGCTGTAAACCGGGCCTGCCGCCCGCGGCGCCTCTTGCGCTCCGATTCCGGAACCAAGGGGCATCGTGATCAACACCAAAACAAACGTCGTTTGAAGCCATGCCGGCACGGTTGCTGGCATCACAGCAAATCTCCTACGTCAAAATTGTTTTCCAAAAAGTCAAGCTCCTCCTCAGTGAGGTCATTCAGAAGCCACTCGCTGGCCTCATACGAATGTTGAGCCGTGAAATCATAGATAAGACTGCCCACGGTACTTTCTTGAAGTTCTTCATCGCCTCCTTCATACAAGCCAACAACGCCGGTAATGCCTGAGGCAATTTCCGCGCCCCCGGTGTCAAAAGCAGTTCGCCCCGCCATATACGTTCCAATTGCGATACCCAACACCAGCGCCGCGGCCGCCGCGACCGGGACACGTTCGTACCAGCCCTTTCTGATCCGTGTCACGACAGGGACATTGTCCCGTTCTATCTTCTCGATGGCCCTGTCGACCCCGGATGCCCACTGTTCAACCTGAGCATCATTGGGAAAGAACAAATCATCCCCACCGAGCTTTTCGCTCACGCCGGTCAACTCTTCCCAAACGGCCCGGCATGACGGGCACTCGGCAAGATGGCTGTGCAGTTCTTCCGGCAGCTCTTTTTGCCCGAACAACAACAGCATCCGGTCCTGGAAATGAGAGCAATTCATGGCCGCCATCCTTTCCGTTCGGCAAAGGCGCGGAGCTTGATAATCGCCTCACGGTAATGTGTCTTGACCGTTCCCACCGCTTTACCGGTGATTTTGGCAATCTCTTCAAAGGTCAATTCTTTGTAGAAACGCAGATCAAAGACCAGTCGCTGCTGGTCCGGCAGTTCAGCCATGAACTCCAGGACGCCTTTTTGCATCTCTTTCGCTCGCAGCAGCTGTTCGGGATTGTGAGAACTTAAACCGGATACCAAGGTCTCTGTCTCGAGAGAATCGATTGACGCGACTGGTCGCCTTGAGCGTTGCTTTAAGTAGTTAAGGGCCTTGTTGGCTGCGATACGATAGAGCCAGCTTTCGAACTTCGCCTCCTCGCGAAAGCTGCGTATGCTCTGCCAGGCGGAGACAAAGGTCTCCTGGGCCAGATCAAAAGCACCGTCCCGGTCCTGTGTCATCCGAAATGTTAGCGCCACCACGTCTTTCATCATTAGTCTCACCAACCTTGAAAAGGCTTCCTTGTCACCTTTTTGGGCTCGGCGCACAAGGTATTGTACAATCTCACGGTCGGCATTCCTCATAGCTGTAATTTCTACTGTTATGACAACGGGAGAAAGAAAAAGATTAATTCAACTGCTTGAGAGGCGAAAAAAGCCGGAGAAAACCCCCGGCTGAAATAGTACCCGACCAGCAGGAAATCAGCTTTTTCTGCTTTTTTCCAGTACTTTGGAGTATTGGGCTAAGTTTTCAAGGACTGTGCCGGTTCCGCGCACCACGCAGGTGAGAGGATCATCCGCCATGTTGACCGGCAGATTAGTTTCCTCGCGTAGTTTCTTGTCCATTCCGCGCAGCAATGCTCCCCCTCCGGTAAGGATTATGCCGCGCTCGAGGATATCCGAGGCCAGCTCCGGGGGCGTCCGTTCCAGCGCCTGACGCACGGCTTCGACAATGATATCAACGGTTTCGGACATTGCTTCGCGCACCTGAGCCGATGAAAGCATCAGGTTTTTGGGGATCCCGGCAACGAGATCACGTCCTCTGACCTCCAGAGACAGCTCTTTCTCAAGCTGGAAAGCCGAGCCTATTTTTATCTTGATGTCTTCGGCCGTGAGTTCACCGATGAGGAGATTGTAGTTCTTTTTCAGGTACATGATGATGGCGTCATTGCACTCATCGCCCGCAACGCGGATCGAGACGTCGTTGACGATGCCGTTTAGAGCAATAACGGCAATCTCGGAGGTGCCGCCACCGATGTCGATTATCATGGTCCCCGACGGCTGGTCGACCTGGACGCCCACACCGATAGCGGCCGCCATCGGCTCCGCTATAAGATAGACCTCACGGGCGCCGGCATTTTCGGCCGAGTCGCGCACAGCCCGCTTCTCGACCTCGGTGATCCCGGAGGGGACCGAGATGACCACCCGCGGCTTCATTAGATACCTGTGCTTGACCACTCGCCTGATAAAATTAGCGATCAGCTTTTCTGAGATTTCAAAGTCGGCAATCACGCCATCCTTAAGAGGACGAATAGCGGCTATGCCCCCCGGCGTACGACCGGTCATTTCCTTGGCGGCAGCGCCGACGGCCAGAACTTTGCCGGTGGATTTTTCCACGGCTACGACCGACGGCTCATTCAAGACAATCCCTTGATTACCCACATAAACGAGGGTATTGGCCGTGCCGAGGTCAATGCCGATGTCGTTTGACAAGAGATTGAAGAATCCCAAGTTAAATCCCTTTAGATTACAGTCTACTCCGTGACTGCCATAAAGCAGCTATACTCAATATCGAACCAAATTTGAGTTAGTTTACCATGTAATTTATCGCAGGGCAATTAAAAAGTGGCCCAGATACGTTTTGAGGGCAACTCAGGTCAGGAATCTAGCCCAGATAATAGCAGCCCCGTAATAGGTAGGGACAGATCGTATGCCGGCAGTCTTGGTAATGGGTGTGAAACGAGGGGAAAAGCCTTCCTTCGGGAGGCGGATTTCTTCACCATGCGCAGACCTGACACCAATATGCGTTCATTGTCTTTGCCCTTTAGTTAGTAGGGCAGGTGCCCGGTGCACCTGTCAAGACATGCGGCAGGATCACAGGGATCCTGCCCTACAGTTACTGCCGCCCATGTAATAAGAGGGACTTGTCTCCCTAAACATCCAGGTTCCTCACGTTCAGGGCGTTCTGCAGGATGAATTCGCTGCGGGGGCCGGTCTCGCTGCCCATGAGGATGGTAAACAAATGATCTGCCTCGGCGGCGTCGTCAAGCGTGACCTTCAAGAGAGTGCGCCGCTCCGGATCCATCGTCGTCCGCCAGAGCTGTTCGGGATTCATCTCGCCCAGCCCCTTATAGCGCTGGAGTGAAACGCCGGTTTCGGGGAGATTTTTGAGAATCTTATCTTTCTCGTCATCGCTGTAGGCGTATTGCTCACTCTTGCCGTGCTTGACCCGGAACAGAGGCGGCTGCGCGATATAAATGTGGCCGAGGTCTATCAGGTCCTTCATATAACGGAAAAGGAAAGTCAAAATCAGGGTGCGGATATGGGCGCCGTCGATATCGGCGTCAGTCATGATGATGACCTTATGGTAACGCACTCGGGAGGCGTCGAAATCATCTCCCACTCCGCAGCCGAGAGCGGTGATGATATTGCGGATTTCCTCATTGCCCAGTATCCTGTCGATACGAGCTTTCTCCACGTTAAGAATTTTACCCCGCAACGGCAGTATCGCCTGGAACCGCCGGTCGCGGCCCTGTTTAGCTGACCCTCCCGCGGAGTCCCCCTCGACCATGTACAGCTCACACGATTCCGGGTCGTTCAGAGAACAATCAGCCAGTTTACCGGGAAGAGAAGCGGTGTCGAGCGCCGTTTTACGGCGGGTCAACTCCTTGGCTTGGCGGGCTGCTTCACGCGCCCGAGCGGCGGAGATCAACTTCTCAACCACTTTTTTCCCGACCGAGGGATTTTCTTCAAAGAACGAACCCAGGTTCTCGTTGGTGACCATCTCAACGATCCCTTTGACCTCGGAGTTGCCCAGCTTGGTTTTGGTTTGACCCTCAAACTGCGGGTCGCGCACGTGGATCGAGATAACTGCCGTCAGACCCTCCCGGCTGTCGTCGCCGGCGAGCGAGATACTCTCCTTCTTGAGAAGGTTGTATTTCGAGGCATAGTGGTTGATCGAGCGGGTCAGGGCGGTGCGGAAGCCGGTGAGATGGGTGCCGCCTTCGATAGTGTTGATGTTGTTCACGTAGGAGTGGAGCGATTCGGAGTAGCCGTCATTGTACTGCAGCGCCACTTCGACCTCGACCTCGTCCTTCGTCTTCTTAAAATGGATCGGCTTTCTAAATAGGGTAGTCTTATTTTCATTCAAGTACTCAATAAATGACGACAGACCACCCTTATAATAAAATGTCACCTTCTTATCAATACGATGGTCGATCAGGTCAATCGTGAGCCGTTGATTCAGAAAGGCCAGTTCTCGAAGGCGCGAGGCGATGATGTCAAACTTGAAGTCAATCATCTTGAAGATTTCCGGATCCGGCCGAAAGCAGGTCTTGGTTCCGGTCTTCTCACTCTTGCCGACTATGGCCACAGATTTAAGCGACTTGCCTCTATTGTAGTCCTGCCGGTAGACTTCTCCATTGCGGCTGACCTCAACCCAGCACCACTCCGAGAGTGCGTTCACCACCGACACACCCACCCCGTGCAGGCCGCCGGAGACCTTGTAGGTGCGGTGATCGAATTTGCCGCCGGCATGCAGGGTGGTCATCACGACCCGCAACGCGGAGAAGCCCTGTTCGGGATGTTTCTCGACCGGTATGCCGCGCCCGTTGTCGGTCACCGTTATTGAATTATCCTTGCCGATCTCAACGACGATGCGGTCACAAAACCCGCCCATGGCTTCGTCGACAGAATTATCCACTACCTCGTACACCAGGTGGTGCAGGCCGCGCTGGCTGGTATCACCGATATACATCGCCGGCCGCCGCCGCACCGCCTCAAGGCCGGCCAGCACCTTGATGGTCGTGGCGTCATAGGTGTGGCCGTTCATGTCATCCGGAACGGGGATGCTTTCCTTTTTCGTGATTTCCTCCACCTCGGTTGGCATAGTTTTTACAAACCTTTCTCACCCTGTACGAACCGCAGTTGCCTGACGGCGCGTCCGTACGGGTAGCTTCGAATTTTATGCAAGATTGACTCTGTTTCCATTACCAGGTTCTGCCGCCAGGCGGCATCGGGCACGGCGACATAGAGCGTCCCGTCATCAAAGCGCACCGCTTTGGCAGCCCTGGCTATCTGTTCCCCGACAATGTCGGGCCAATTGGAAACCACTAACCAGCCGTGGTAGCTCTTTGAAATACCGAGTGATTGCACCACTTTCTCGATCACGCCCGCAATCGGCTTGGGGGTCTTGTGAGCCTTGTTGTGAGTCCGTCTGTACGGCCGGTTGTAGTAGTTCACCATATCCCTTTCTTAACACAGAAAGATAACTGGTTTTTATGCCGTTTGCAAGTAAAAAACTTGTTGTAACTTATTGTAAATAGGCGGGTTAAGGGGTATAAATGGTGAGCGTAAGGCTCATTGCAAGTAAAGCAGGTCAGGACGCTTGCAGTCCTGACATCCTCCCGGTTATCTCAGACATAAGATTCAACAAAATCACAGGTTGGAACGATAAAAATTCCTGCGCCGTCACGAACCCCTTCGTGACGGCTACATAGATGCGGTCAGGAAAGGGTTCCTGACCACGCATAAAAATCTTGTATGTCGGGTTTCTCGTCCGCCTCTGGAGGATTCGGAACCCGACCTACTTCACTAACTTAACAAGTGGTACAATGACAGGGGCAGGTCATGGGTGGTTTTTAACCGGGAGGGGAAAGATCAAGTCCGGACAAAGAAAAGGTCCTGATCGACACCCATTTGTTGCCTGCCAAGGGGGCAATCAAGTCGATCTTCTGCGCAAAGAATTTTTCCGTGGGCAAATAAGAAACAATCCTGTCTTTGACAAACATCACCCGGTAATGGGATATCTCACGAGCGACCGTGACATGGGGCTGATACTCCTCGTACGGCAGAGACAGACCAAGCCCCGAATAAAGGCAACGGTAGAGATTGCTGAGGTCACTGTTGGGTTTGATCTTCCAATAAATCACGGGAAACTGAGGATAATAGTCACCGATCGAATCCAGTTCGATCAACGTTGAGACCTGGCGGTCAGTCTCGGCTTTTATAATCCCGGTCATTTCGTCAAGAGACATGCCCGACTCAAAAGGGAAAACGAGCGTAATGTGAGAGGCAACCAGGTTGTAAATGGGGTCGTACTTCTCTCTTAAGGGAGCGATTATCTCATCCAGGTGCGGTGGCAGGAAAATGACGACGGCGTAGCGGTTTTGCCGCCGTTCCTCCAGATTGTGAAGAAGGTAGTTGTAGTATGGGGTCACGTCAACTCCTCCAACCGCAGGTAAAAATGATTTCAACCCGCCGGTTCCTGGCTCTCCCTTCGGCAGTCTTGTACTTATGGGTGGCAGATGTCCAGAGGCTGTCCCACAAGTGGCGTGAACCCGCGTAGGTGGCGGCCTTGTGTCGCCACAAACCTTTGCGCTGGGCGGAGACAAGCCCCGCCCCTACGCGACTCTGTCGACTTTTGAGACAGCCTCTCCACATCTGCCCCGTCCTCGTGAAATGAACCCGCATCAGTACAGCTTCCTGACTTCAACGCCGGTGTAGTAGTGCTTTAGAATTCTGTCGAACGCCCATCCCGTGCGCGATAGACCTATCGCTCCGCACTGACACATCCCGACGCCGTGGCCGTAACCGCTTCCCTTAAACGTGATCGTCTTGATGTTGCCATAACCGTCGCGGTCGATAATAACGTCAAAGCGGTCCGAGGGCAATATCAAATCCGGATTCGAGGTGCGCCCGATAACCCAGCGGATGCGGTCCTTTTGGAACTTGTAGACGTCGGAATCGGTGCGAATCAACAGCCGCGCCACTCGGCCGCCGGGGGTTCGTTCAGCGATCGTCAAATCACGTATCTGCCCGATACGCAAATCCCGGCCGCGGTCGCTGGCCAGGTACTGCTCCACGCGCCCTCTGAGCTGAAGCTCAGTGAAAACCTCTTGCCACCGGTAGTATTTCGACCAGGAGCAGGCGGCGCCATCCTCCACCCCCTTGAGATAGGGGATTTCCTTTCGCTCCCAGACGTGGGAGATGTTGTCCGTCATCCCGCCGCAGGTCGAATGGTAATAGGCATTAATCAGATCATCTTGGTAGGTGATGACATATCCGATGGTGGCGTCGATAGCGCGGTTTATCAGCCTGTTTTCCACGTCGCCTCCCTCGTACATCTGATCCATAATGCTCGCTTTCATGTCGTACGGTTCCCCCTTGTATTGCTTCAGGTGCGCCATGGCATAGGTGCGAGCGGCCACGGCCTGCGCTTTGACGGCCTCGATTTCCTCATCGGTCCGTTTTCCAATCTCCGGCGGAACCACCCCCCGCAGATAATCTTCCATGTAGACGATGTTTATCAGCCGAATGTTTTGCCCTAACGGCAGGACCTTGACAATTCCCCGGTACGTTTTGTCGTTCAGTTGTACCCAGTTGTCCGTCCCCCGCGGGATGATATTGACCTCGTCAACCAGAGCCTGGATAAGGGCCCCGTTGTGATTCTCAACGATAAGCCTGAAACCCTCGTTCTTGACCTTAACGGGTCGCGAGGAGTAATAGACGGTTTGTTCACCATGGGCAAGGCATTCGACGGCAAAAGAACGGGTGGTGGAAAGGACGGCCTGGTCGGTGTTCTCCTCAAGCATCACGCGCACAAAAGGGATTCTGATGAAAGAACCCGGCTTTTCTTCCTTCAAACCGGGTACCGTGGCGCAGCTCCAGACTAAAGCCATGAGACACAGGCCCGTCCCGATACGGGCGACAAGCCGTGTTATCGATTTCAAGCTCAAGAATCTGTTATCTTTTTTGCTCATCTTCTCCAATTCACAGGCGGTTGCACGATTCTTCCTAAAACGGGCGAGGCCGAGCCGGTTTTATTCTTTCCTTGCAGGTTCAGGGGCTCAGACCGAAGACAGGCCTCACCCATGACTGCGTATGCGGCGGCTTCGATAAAATCGGCGTTGATTCCCAATTCATCTGCTCGATGAAGCTCCATCTCAGGTAGCAGTTGTCTAAGCCTGTTGACGATAAAGTTGTTCTTTCTACCACCGCCGGTCAAATATAATTTCGAGAGTTTTCCGTCCCGGTCAAGCAGCGGGCGAACTTTCATAGCTATGGCTGCGGCAGTAAGCTTGGCCGCCGTGGCCAGCATGTCCTCCGGGGTTAAGTCAAACCTCTGGCCGAAATCGAGTGTCTCGCGCACCACGGTCACGCCGAAATCTTCTCTGCCCGTGGAGATGGTTTTACCTGAGAAGAACGGGTTGGCCAGAAGCAGCGTCAGCAGCCTCTCCGACACCTTTCCTTTTGAGGCCCGCACACCCTTGCGGTCATACTTCTCGCCATACAACCGCTGCGAGAGAATGTCGCTCAGGCTGTTTCCGGGACCGCAGTCGGCGGCGCTTGGCTTCAACCGCGATTTATCCTTCGGGAAATAGAAGTAGTTGGCGATACCGCCGATGTTGACAATCAGCCTTGACTCCGTGCTCGTGGCAAACAGGCGCTGCATGGCGCCTGTTGTGACGGGCGCACCTTCGTTACCTACAGCGATATCCGCCTGTCGAAAATCAGCCACAACCATTTTCCCGGTCGCCGCGGCAATGCGCTCTGGCGCTCCAAGCTGAAGAGTGCCGGCAACCGAGAATCGCCCGAATTGCACTTTGTGCGGCAAGTGCCGAATTGTCTGACCATGAGAAGCTACAGCATCCACCCGTATATTGTTTTTGGCCAGCTTCCTGATGTAGGCCGAAGCCGCCCGGCCAAAAAACTGCCCCAGCAGGCTGTCCAGATGTATGACTATATTCAGATCAATCGTTCTCGAATCGGCAACTTTCAACACCAACTCGCGCAACTCAAGGGGATACGACTTTGCACAACCCGCAAGGTATTTAACAGCAGTTCCTCGTTTCGTCTGCGAGATGAGCATCACCGCCATGTCGAGACCGTCGGCTGAGGTACCTGAGTTGAGGCCTAAAATGACCAGGTTTCTCTTATTTATAGCCTTCTTCAGAGACATAATGTAAATAAATCAGCGCAGGACGGGGCTGTCCAGTTTGAACTTCATGCCGGAGATACGCCCCAGTGAAAGTTCAAGGCGCTTAGCTGTGATTTCTCCCTCTTCGACGGCATTGACAAAATAGTCGTACGCCGCGATGGCTTCTTCCCAATCCTGCCCGAACAGAAGGATGTCGTGGCCGGCGTTAAACGCTGTTACGGAACGCTCTCCATAATGGCCCAGCGGTTCTGCTCCCCTCATCGTTAGGTCGTCAGTGATGACCGGCCCATCAAAGGCAAGCTCCTGCCTGATCATAGTGGTAACAATCTTGCGTGAGCCGGTGACCATCCGCTCGTCAATCTTCGGCACTCGGATGTGAGTAGTCATGATCATATCAGCTCCGACGCCGATGCCGGCGGCAAAGGGAATCCTCTCCCGCTGCACCCAGATAATCCTGTCGAAATCGGCGCTCGCCGTCTGCTTGTGGGGGTCGAGCGAGGCGGCTCCGAGACCGGGAAAGTGTTTCAGGCAACTGAGAAGCCCTGCTTTCTTTGATATTCGAACAGCCTGCTCGACAAATGACGTTACCGTTTCGGCGGACGTGCCGAAGCAACGGTCTTCGAGGCAGCGGTTGGTTGTGTTGAGCTGAATGTCACATACCGGTCCAAGATTTACGTTGACACCTATCGACGCCATGAATACAGCGGATCGGGTGTAGTCTTCCTTGAATTGCTCGAGTTCATTGTTTCGGCCATACTCGGCGGCGGCACGGTATTCCGCCGGGGCTCTCCTGAGACGGCAGACCCGTCCCCCTTCCTGATCGATGGCAATAAGGGGGGATAAGGCACCATATTGAGACTTAATGGCCTCTATGTTTTCCCTCGTTACCTCATGGGTCCGGCAGTTTTCCTCAAACAGAATCACCCCGCCAATCTGCTCCTCGGCCAGGAATTCAAGAAACGGTTTTGGCGGCCTTTCACCGGGGAAACCGATGATGAACAACTGGCCGATCTTCTTTTCTATTTCGCTCATACATTTAACCCATGTTTTGGTCTCGTCGTCATCACGTCATACTCCCCGAGCGCGGCGGACATCCTGAGGCCGTCCAGGTCCAGCCCTGTCGGGTTACCCCAAAAGTCGACAGAGTCGCGTAGGGGCGGGGCTTGTCTCCGCCCGCCGCAAAGGCTTGTGGCGACACAAGGCCGCCACCTACGCGGGTCCACACCACTTGTGGGATAGTCTCTGCTCATCTCCCACAATCCAGAATTAAATGACACGGACGAGGTTTCTCCCTTCCCCTTTGGCTCGGTACATAGCCTGGTCCGCTACCGAGACAAGCTCTTCCTGTGACTTGCCGTTCTCCGGGAACGAAGTGACACCAACCGAAACGGTAGTTTTCAACCTGCCTGCCTTTCCTACGTCGATGAGAGTGCTTTCCACTCGTTCACGTATGCGCTCTCCAATGACGGCGGCTTCACGCTGCGCCGTCTGCGGTAATATAATAGCAAATTCTTCGCCCCCATAACGCACAAATATGTCCACGTCGCGGATACAGTCTTTAATGATGCGGGATAGCTCTTTGAGAACAATATTGCCGCTTTCATGGCCATAGGTGTCATTCAGCTTCTTGAAGCGGTCAATGTCTACCATAATCAGCGAGAGAGGAAGACTGTATCGAATAGCGCGCCGTTTTTCCTCCTGAAGCTTCTGTATAAAATAGCGATAGTTGTACGTTTCCGTCAGCTCGTCGACGATAGTAAGCTCTTCGGTTCTCTTGTGCAATTCCGCGTTCTCAAGGGCCAAGGCAGCGGAGCGGGCGACGATGGACAGCATCTGAAGATCGCGTTCGGTGAACTGGTCGACATTGTTGGACTCGGCCGTCAAAACGCCGGAATTCTGGCCATGTGACGTCAGGGGCACCAGCATTAGCGACCGAGCCTTTTCACCAAGCGGTTCGTAATCGTCACGACCGGCTATGTCCTTGATACGAATTGCTTCCCCGTGGTTGCATACTTTCCGAGCCAGTTCCATTTTGCCGGGGTCAATCGCCTTCGGATGAAAATTTCTTCGCCCGGCCATCATGCGAGCCCGGTAGTAAAAGTTTCCCCATCTGTCCTTGAGAATCATCGAGGTGTAGGGATATTGTAAGAGGTTGCTCAGTATCCTCATCACCCCCTTCACCACGCCGTCGGTATCTAGAGTCGAGGCTGGAATTCGTGAGTTCTCGTAAATCATTTCCAGTTGCGCCTGGGATTTCTCCAACTCCGAAGTTCGCCGGTTCAGCGTGTCAAACAGCTTGAGAAGCCGTTTTTCCGAGCGCCGCATATAGTCTGAGGCATAGGAAAGTCCCAGGTAAAAAACAAGAAGGAACCCGACGCGTATCGAAATATCAAACAAGTTGTTCAGGGTTAAATCGCGGTAAATCGCTCCTACGTATGAAAGAGTAGCCAGCATCATGATCGCCGTGGCAAACCAGAATCTCAGAACATAGGTTGCAACCGCGATTGTCAGAAAAAACAACAGGTAAAAAGAAGAATGCAGCCCCCCGGTGTAGAGGACAAGTGACGGCACAAGGATGACATCGTAGACAATGGCCGACAGGTAGGCCAGCTTTATGTCAAATCTGCCTTTGATAGCGGCGTAGAACACGGCCAGGTGAACTGAGAAGGTACCCAAAATAAAGTAGAACAGGTAGGCGTCCTGCTGAGGATACTTTCCTAAAAAGGCATACCAGGCGATGCCGGTCAGCGCCATTACCCGGGTCAACAGGTAGATGGAATCAACGCGGGGAAGGAGAGTCTTATTTCTATCTAAAAACAGCTTCATACACGGTATCCGAGTTATAGCCATTATATCGGCTATCGTACACGGTTGTTTATGAGGCGGAAGAACTTAGGGAATCAGCCAAGAGCGTGGCCTCCCTGCGAAAGCAGGAATCCAAGGATTTACCGGATTTCCGCTTGCGCGGGAATGACCGTCTTTGCGGGTTATACTTTACCTTTGACACCAACTTGGTATTAAATACTTTCCTCTTCGTGTCGGCTACGGATTCGGGAAACCTGGTCTGCAATTTTTTTGGGTTCCACCTGATGTCTGATGAGAAGGCGAGAAGTGACCTCCGCAGCAGCTTCCCGCTCGGCTGATATTACCTCATCAGCGCCCGCGGCGAGGAGTTGCTTTATGTCAAGCAAGTAATATGTTCGAACGACGATATACAAACTCGGAGCCAAGCTTCGAGCGACCTTTACAGCTCGCTCTGCCGCACCTGGGTCGTTAATAGCGAGTGTCAGCTCTTTTGCACGTGAGGCTCCTAAACGCTCAAGCACTTCATAACTGGTGATATCACCAAAATACGCATGTACCCCATTTCGAGCGGCTTTTCGCACGTTCTCTACGTTCAGGTCCGCAATTACATAGGGAATTTCGCATTCTTGAAGAGCCTGTGCGAGTTCCAGACCGGCAAAGCCATAGCCGCCTATAATTACGTGGTCACGCATAGTGCTAATACGATGGACCGCATCCTCGGCCGTGAACACCTCCAACAAGCCTGTTAGAACACGCAACCTACCGACTCCAGCGGCAAGGTATGGTCCACAAGATATAGCTAAGGGAGTCAAAAACATGGAGATGATCGCCGCTGAGAGCAAATTGCTTTCCAGAGACTCTTCAATCAAACCGGTCCCCTGGGCGGCGTATGAAAGAACGAGAGAGAATTCCCCGACCTGCGCCAATGCCACTGCCGCCAACAAGCATACCCGAAGCGGCATGCGTATTATTATCGCGGTGATAAAAACGATCACGGACTTTCCAACCATAATGGCCGCAAGGAGAATCAATATCGGGATTATGTTTTCAATGATAACCTTTGGGGCCAGCAACATACCTACCGAAACAAAGAACAAGCTTGAGAATACCTCGCGAAAGGATATCATATCCGCCAGCGCTTGATGGCGATATTCGCTTCCGGCTACAACCAGACCGGCCAGAAAAGCGCCGATAGCGAGCGAAGCACCTGAGCTCGTGATAAGCCAGGCGACACCGATGCAAATGAGGAAAACGGACAGAATGAACAGATGCCGCTGCCGTGTTTTGGCGATAAGATGCAATACTCGCGGAACGATAAGACGCGCCGCAAACAGCACTCCGACGACAATTGCCACCGATCGCAACACTGTGCCGAGCAAATCTTGTGTCGAAGAGCCCAAGCCAGACAACAGCGGGATTGCCAGCATCATCGGTACCACGCTGAAATCCTGGAAAACAAGTATGCCCAGCGTAAGGCGCCCATGAGGGGCGTCCACTTCGCCCCGTTGTTGCAGCCCTCTTAGGACTATGGCCGTGCTCGATAGAGCGACAAAAAAACCGATGAATACAGCGGTATTGCTTGGCAAGCCATAAAGTTTCGAAATAGCGAAAACAACCAAAATGCTGAGACTGACCTGAAGGAAGCCCCCCATTAGAATCAACTTCCAGAGACGCCGAAGCTTCTCCAGTGAGAGTTCCAGTCCAATTCCAAACAAAAGGAGCGCGACGCCGACCTCAGCAAGAATCTCAACCTTGTGAATGTCGTCAACTAATCCAAGACCTTGTGGCCCCACGAGTGTGCCGGCCAGGATGAAACCCGCGATGGACGGTAACTTGAATCTATGGAATACCGTTACGATGACCACGGCCAGGCCGAGAATTATCACCAGGTCTCGGAGATAAGCTAAATCATTCATAGGGCGAAACCACCATGATTCATATCGACTCCAGAATTGGTCCTAAAGCGCGGATGCCCCACCGCCTCGTCGGGGCCGGGCCTTTGACCGGCGGTGGATTTACTCCTTGCGAGTTCTCCTACTCCGAGTTAACACTTTCGACGTGTTTTTGGAAATTAACGAGACATTATCCCTTCTTGCAAGAAGATATCTTAAAAGGTACATAGATTGGGCAGTATCGAAAAACGACTGTGAACAAGGGCTCAAGGCCAATAGCTCCCCACCAGCTCTTGAAGTAAATGCCGCCGGCAACAATGACCAACCCAACGATTCCCCTGATGATCCGGTCGATTCCACCTACGTTGCACTTCATCATACCTTCTCCCTACTTAGAGGTGATGTGTTTGTAAGTAAGAACAGCGTAGTTGGTGGTGCCGGTTCCAGTAAGTTGTGATAACAGCAGGTAGTCTTATGACGAAGCTATCGAGAGTTCCAACGTGCGGTTGAACGGCGACCACCGACGAGGGTCATGCTATATTTTTCAGTGGTATTTATCGCAGTCATAAGCTATATATTAGACAACCTAACACGCATATTATCGTTAGGTAGATAAAGAATTGGAAAAAGTACAATGAGACTATCATACCTTCTTAGTGGTGTTGGGCGACCCCATCCGACATCTAATGGTATAAAGGCTGTCACGCGGGGTGAGGTTGTCCCACAAGTAGTCTGGAACCGCGTAGGTGGCGGCCTTGTGTCGCCACAAGCCCTTACGCTGGGCGGAGACAAGCCCCGCCTCTACGCGACTCTATCGACTTTTAGGACAGCCTCGGGATGCGTGGCAGCACTCCCAATAATCCTGATCATCACCCTGCTGTTTGCCGGCTACGCTCAAGCCACGAGTATTCAAAGCGACAAGAATATCCACATTTCTAACCTGCATCAGATCGATCACGATCTCTATGCTTTTGGCCAGAACGTCACTGTCGATGGTCTTATTAAGGGGGACCTGGTGGTTGGTGCCTATGAGGTATTCATAAATGGTGAGGTGACCGAGTCAGAAAATATCTTCGCCTATAAGCTGCACCATACCGGCACCGTCGGCAATTCCTTGCGGGCTTTTGCCAACACCGTGATAATCGACGGCAAAATAGGCCGCTCCGTGATGCTTTTTGCCTACGATGCCCGTATCGGCAAGGGCGCCGTGATCGAACGAGACGTGTCTGTCTTAGGCTTTACAGCCCGTATCGATGGTACCGTCGGAGGTGATGTCACCATTCGGACAGCCAAGATTGTTATTTCCGGGGAAATAGGGGGAGATGTCGACATTGAGGCTGAAGAGATTCGCATCGTGCCTCCGGCTGTCATCAAGGGGAATCTTACATATACGTGTGAAAAAGAGGCGGAGATTGACACTGCCGCCGGTGTGACGATTCTTGGCGAAACCCGATGGGAACAGCCGGAAGAGGACAACGGTGAGGAGGAGGAAAAGACCGGCGCCGCTTTCAAGACAATGATATTCAAAATCTCCAAGGTACTGGCGGCGTTCCTGTTCGGGATTATTGTCGTTTACCTCTTCAGGAGGTATGCCGAGGTTTCGTTCCACCAATTGCGCACGCGCTTTTCCGTCTCTATCGCAACCGGTTTCTTGTTCCTTCTTATTCTGGTAGTGGCTCTTCTGATTTTGGTAATTTCCGCCATTTTTCTGCTCGTCGGTTTAGCCTTGATATCGGGTGAGATGGCACCGCTGGGAGCCCTGGTGCTAATACTGTCAATGCTGATGGTGCCGATCACCGCCTTTACTACGGTCTCCGGCGGGATTATCTTTTACTCCGGCAAAATCATGTTTGCATTCTTGGTCGGTTACCTGTTGGCGAGAATCTTCAAGTCGGAGGTTGCTCTGTTGGGCAAAGCCCAATTGCTGTTCGGGTTGATCGTACTGGCTCTGCTTTTTGCGGTGCCCTATGTTGGCCTTTTGATTTATTTGTTGGTCAGCATAGCCGGGGCCGGGGCAATTGTGCTGGGGATCAAAAACTGCCGCGCCAATACTGGGCGGTCACAAGCCAGCGGTACGGTCGTGGCCGGCCAGGATTAATATAAGTTTTTAGTTGTAACACGGCGGGTGGCATTCCCAAACTCGTTTGGGGATGATTTAAGATGAATGTGGCAGACACCCCCAAACAAGTTTGAGGGCGCCACACAAGCCGAGTCAGAGCCCGGATGCCCCCAAAGCGGACCGGCCCAAGGGTGACAGCTCAGTAGTGAGTGGCCAAGATTAACTGACCGAATAATCAGTTTCGTGGGCGTCATATATCCAGATGCTATCCCATAAGTTGACTGTCACCGCGAGTCCGGCAATTGCCGGATGTGGTGATCTCAGCTGCGGAGGGGCGGAGACCAGAGGTACCGATCAAAATCAATAGTATCACTGCTGCCGAACGCGACACCTTCTTCCTCCAGTAGCTCCTTCTGGATTTCATAACCAGAGCCGGGTCTCAAAGATATTTGTCCTTGTCGATTAACAACCCGGTGCCAAGGCAATTGTTCTTTTTGAGAAGAGGAGTGCAGTATCCAGCCAACCTGTTGGGCAGCCCTGGGATTACCCGCTAATGCCGCTATCTGACCGTAGGCTGCAACCTTACCTTTGGGAATCTTCTTGATGATGGCAACTACGCGCTGGTGAAAAGAGGTAACCACAAACTCTACGAATCACGCTTATAAGTTGGTCCTCACGATCAGTACCCGCCTGCAACGCCTCGCTTTCGAGGATCCGAGGCGGCGGTCATCGACCCGCTTCCATCTATGAAGATCGCCTGCAGGTCGCTGAATGGCTCGCATTCTTTTATGGTGTGGCCATACCTGATCAGCTCCTGCGTGACGTTGATGTCGAATCCTCCTTGCTCAAAGTAGATTAGATCCGGCAGCCATTGATGATGAAAGCGCGGCTGCTTAACCGTTGCCTTCAGGCTCAAGTTAAAGCGCGTGAAGTTTATGATGGCCTGTGACACCACGGTAATTATTCGTGACCCGCCGGGCGCGCCCAAGATCAGGAATGGCTGATTGTTCTTGAGCACCAGGGTGGGCGACATCGACGAAAGCATTCTCTTGCTCGGTTCGATCTTGTTGGCCTCGCCGCCGATAAGGCCGTAGACATTGGGGTGCCCGGGTTTGATGGAGAAATCATCCATCTCGTTGTTCAGCAGGAACCCGGCGCCGTCGACGACCAGCTTGCATCCATAGGCGGTGTTCAGCGTGTAGGTGACAGCCACCATATTGCCCTCACCGTCACAGACCGAGAAATGCGTTGTCTGCTGGGACTCCTCGTTGGATGGCGTACCGGGGTGAATGAGTTCCGACGAGATGGCATGCTTTTCTTTGATCAAGTTTCGTCGGTGGGCAAGATAAGCGCTGTCAAGCAGTCCTGTGGGCACATTGTAAAAATCGGGGTCGCCAAGGTGAACGGAACGATCGGCAAAAGCCAACCGGGCAGCTTCGCAAAAAAGGTGGATGTACTCGGGTGAGTCCGGTGAAAATATGGAAAAGTCATACTCCTCCAGCAGCTTCAGTATCTGACCGACAACAATGCCACCTGAACTGGGCGGCGGCATGGAATAGATTTCCAGGGAATCGAAGGAAAAACGAACCGGCTCCCGCCACACCGATACATAGGACTCCAAATCGGACTTACTGATTAAGCCTCCATGCTTTTCCATGCCCTCGACAATCTTCCGGGCGACCGGCCCCTTGTAGAAACCGTCGTGCCCCATTGCCGCAATAGCATAGAGCGTTGCCGCCAGGTCCTTCTGCACCAGTTGGTCGCCGGCTTCCAGGCTTTTGCTTTCCGGGAAAAAGATTTTAGCTGTTTCATCAAAGCTGCTCAGCCCCTCTTTGTGCCTTTCAAAAGAGCCGGCGAGGTACTCATCGATAATAAACCCGGTGTCGGCCAGAACGGCGGCCATACCAACCAACTGTTCCCAGGGCAGGGAACCGTACGTCTTCCACAGCTCGTACAGCCCCGCCACGGTTCCCGGGACACCGCAAGCCAGGGCGCCAAAGGTGGATGAATTGGGTACGACTTCACCCTGATCATCCAGATACATAGTCTCGAAGGCTTGCTGAGGAGCGGTTTCTCTGAAATCCAGCGCCCGGATACTTTCGGTTTTTCCATCCCGGATAAGAGCAAAACCGCCGCCTCCGAGATTACCGGCTTCAGGATGCACGACCGCCAGCACAAACCCTACCGCCACTGCCGCATCAAAGGCGTTGCCTCCCTGCTGGAAGACCTTCTCGCCGACCGCCGTTGCGATGGGCGCTGCCGTCGCCAGCGCTCCAGTGTCATAGTAGCGGGAAAACCCAACGCCGGCACACCCGACAAGAAAACTGATGCAGAGCGCCGCGGTCGCTATAAGCAGCGAGTGTCGGGTTTCTCGCTCCACGTTATTCCGCTCGGAACCCGACCTGCAAGGCCGCGATGAGAGCCGCTTTCCCTGGGTTGTCATACGGCCTCAGATACGCTAACGCCTTTCCACCAGGAAAACGATCCCGTCCGGGATGCTGATAGGCAGCGCAATCCCCTCCTCAAGCTCCCTGGCAGTCGTTTTCAGCGGTTGAGCTTCCTCGCCACCAAATAGATCCGTCAGTTTCAGACGCGCCGCCTTGAATCCGACTTTCTTGAGGTTGGCTTTGATGATTATCTCTTTCTTAGTAGCTTCATAGCCGTCGGACAATTCTCCCGGTGGAGGCGCCACAATAAACAGCAGACCCTTTTTCTCCCCCAATTGGAAGGAAATATCTACCGATGGATCGCTGCAATAAAGGTGCGAGGATATCTTCTCTCCTTTCAGGATCGATTCGACAAAGGACAGCTTATTGTGATTCCCGCCGGAGGCGATGTCAAAGGCAAAGAAGTAAAGGTTGCCTTTGAAGCGGGACGACGACACCCCGACCAGTTTGGCGCCGGATTTGGCGATCTTTTTGACCTTGGAGTCATCGGTGGAACGGATAGAACCATAGATGTAGGTGGGGAAATCACCCCGCTTATGGGTGACGGTGCCGATGTGGTAGTCCACGGTCGTTTTGATCCGGAAGTGATTCGACAGTATCTTGCAGTCTTTGAGGTTTTCATCGTACTTGGGCATCAACCCGCAGATGATAACCGTCACACCGGCCTTGACCATTTCTACAATCGCTTCCTGGTCGCGCCGCGACATGATCTCCGCGGAGGGAATAAACAGCAGCTTGTACTGTTTCAGCGAGTCATAATCGCGGTTCTCTCGCACGCCGAAATTGAGCTTCAGGCGCATCAAATCCCGGCAGAATCCAACCGTGGATTCATCGAGGAGCCTTCCGAGGTAGGTAAAAACCTTATTGCTCGAGGTCAGCCGCAGCCAGGAGTACAAACGGTTGCCGACAACGGCGATATCCGTCTTCGATTCCATCTCTTCCAGGCCGATGGAGGAAATGGCGAGGTTGAACTTTTTAATAACATCGTAGCCGTCCGAGATCGTGCCGTCATTATGAAGCGGGGCGCCGTACCAGTGATCACGGTCGACGAACATGTAGTGGTTCATTCCCTTAAAGCCGGCCGACAAGCCGGCGGCAAGATAAAAACGGCGGGTGTTGTTTTTGATGGGAGCAATCTGTTCTTCTCTCTGGGGGTTCTCGGCTGCGGCTCCGGATGTGAAGGAGGCGGCAAAAGCAAAACCGTACTCCGATTTCAAGAACCGGGCCTTGATGACCAGGTCAAAGTAGCTTCCTTCCGGGAAGACGTTGCTTCCCAAAAACGGGGATCTGTCCTCGGGAATCAGGTTGAACGCCGGAAGCAAATCACCGGGCTTAAAATAAAGGGAACGGAAGATCAGGGGTTCCACCGTGTAAGACTGGAAAATATCCTCCAGCGTTTCAAGATAGGTATTCAGTATAAACTGCCGGAACTTGAACCAATCAATCACCCGAGGGTAATCCTTAAACTCCAACTTCTTAAACTTGCGGGGCGGCTCGACCTCTTCGAAACTTTTGTATTTTCCCTTATACTGACTGTTAAGCTTCTTGATATCCCCGTAGAGTCCCTCAAGAAAAGGAATGTAATACTTTTGCAGGACCTCCGGATTATAGCCGGCGCTATCCGGTTCAAGGAGGTGTCCGAAAGAGGTTTCATAGTCAAGTTCGACCATAAAAACGGGACCGCGCGGGTGAATATAGTTTTTGGTGGTTTCAATGAGGACCTTGAAATAGTTTCTGAGATGGAACTGGAAGTTTTGGTGCAGATAGCTGGGCAGATAGCCGCCATCCACCCCATATTCGTCCTTCAGCCGTTTCTCCTGACCGGAGGCATCGCGAGCGAATACCTTCAGATCGCTGTATAACGTCTTCGGTAAGCCTCCGTTTTCCAGTTGCCCGGCTACCCAGGGGCCGGGGCGCAGAATCACTTTGAAACCGAATTCCCGCGCCAATTCAAGATAAACGATGAGGTCTTTTCGAGGATCAGTCATCCCCGAAAAATCGAGGAACTTGCCCTCATCCTGATGCACGTTCCAGGGCACCGCCGTGGCGATGATCCTGAAACCGGCTCGCTTGATTCTCTCGAAGCAAATCGACCAGTGTCGCTTGTCAATTCTGAAATAATGCAATTCCGCCGAGAAGGGTTGATAGGTTTCCCTACCTATCGAAAACTTGTTACCAATAACACCTAACATATAACGCCTTGTACCTCAATGGGTTACCCGCATTTCCGAACTTCTATCACAGCTTTCAACATACGAAACATCTGTCAAAAAGTCAAGAATAAAGATGTAATCTATTCTCTTATAACAAGTTAACGTCCGTCGGGACATTCCGGCCGTTTCCGGCGACCTCCTGAACCGTCGCCTGAAGAGCAGCCCATGGGTGTGTTGAAAAACATAAAAGGCGTCATAGCGAGGAGTCCGGCAACTGCCGGACGACGTGGCTATCTCGTTGGCATTCAACAGGCGTTACCGAGCGGTATCGTGGTCGTGGTGTCGGCCGCCTTCTCACCCAAGCGGCCATCGACAAAGCCCGTGCCCTTGGGGCGGAAACGCTGGTGTTGGCAACCAGCAGGCTTCTCCCGGCGGCCAACCATCTCTACGAGAGCCTGGGCTTCCAATACGCCGACCTGTCCGTCATCGGCCCGCTGCCGTACAAGCGGGAGACGATTGTCATGGCGATGGAATTGTAGGCGACCACAGGGAAGCTGAATCGACTCGATCCGGTTCTCATCCCGGATTCTTCATAGGCAAGTCTGTTTTTACGCTTTGCTCCTTGTAGCCGAAGCTCACAGCTCAAGAATAAGAGTTCGATATGTGTCCCAGATCCCCCAACCCGTATACATAAACTAGATCGCTCTGCGCAACTAACAACTGATTGGCGTAATTAGGCAGTGTTTAAGCAGCGCATTTTGTTGCGCACTTCCAGATCCGATACTATTTTCCACAATAAGAGTACGACGTGAGTCGATCGGATTGTGCGATTGTAAGTAAACCCGCCTATTAGGGCTTGTTGATAAAGTAGTAATTTATAGTATCTACTGAATGGTGGTGAATATATCATTATGTCATGCAGACAAAACGTGAACGATTAGGTTTCGAGATGACGCTTTTGCCGCCTTTGGA
>SDBT01000967.1_pt1 | contig 48487 bp, 82 predicted proteins | sample 2277101 | NCBI WGS metagenome assembly SDBT01 (sample SAMN10404973, study PRJNA504765) | marine sediment metagenome | isolation source: marine sediment core GS10_PC15, 103 cmbsf | place: Arctic Ocean: Southern Knipovich Ridge | collected 2010 | reverse complement strand
TATGAAGGTTATTTTGAAAAAATACTTATCTTAGCAAAATGTAGATATAAAGGTTGGTTAAAAACTAAGAAAGGAATAGAAGTTAAGACGAAGGGAATTGAAGCTAAGAGAAAAGATTGTTTTGATGGTAAAACTTTAATATTAACTAATCAAGGATGGAAATATTTCAAAGATTTGACATATGACGTTAAAGTGTTAAGTATGAACCCTAAAACTAATCTTGCAGAATATTACCCTATTAAAAATATAATAGAAGAAGATTATGAAGGAGATATGTATGTTTATTCTGATTATTCAATAGATTTTTGTGTTACTCCTAATCATAAATTTTTACAGAGAACCGCACAATATAATAAAACAGGTGGAAATAAGTTTAAATCAATAAAAGAAATAAAACAAGAAAAAACAAGATTTACATCTCAAAAATATTATGAATGGATTGGTCAACAATTAGGTAGTTATTATATTTTATCAGGAGAAGTTAATAGACAATATAAAGAAATTCAAATTCCAATAGAAGCTTGGTTTCAATTTTTAGGATGGTATTTAAGCGAAGGATGTGTATATATAGATGAAAAAAAGAAAATATATGAAATTTTTATAGCTCAATCAGATAAAAATAACAAGAAAAAAAGCATATTAAAAGAACTTTTAAAGGAAATGCCAATTTATTTTTATGAAAATGAAAGAGGATTTCAAATCAAAAACAAATTAATAGCTTATGAATTAAAAAAATATGGAAATAATGCAAAAAATAAATTTATACCTTATTATATTAAAAATTCTTATTCTCATAATATTAAACATTTTTTATATACTTATAATTTAGGAGATGGCTGGTTAAAAGGAAAAAACAAACAAAGAATATATTCTACTTCTAGCAAACAAATGGCTTTAGATTTACAAGAACTTTTAACTAAAATTGGGAAATCTTCTACGATTTTAGAAAGAAAGATAGATAACGCAAGAAAATGGATTGTAGACCATTGGGCAAATGTAGGAGGAGTTCATTATCAAATTGCAGAAAGTTCGATTAAATATTTTAAAATACAACCTAATAAAATAAAAAAGAAATGGTATAAAGGAAAAATATATTGCGTTGATGTAGAACCTTATCATACTATTTTTGTTATGAGAAATGGAAAATCATATTGGACTGGTAATAGCACAATATACATGAAGAAATTTCAAATAGAATTAATAGATAAAATAGTTAATAAAGAACCTAAAGAATCTATATTTACTTGGATTAAAGTAGAAATTAAGAATTTACCTAGTCAAAAATTACAAGATATTTCTATACCTGTTAAAATATCTAAATCTCCTGAAGAATATAAAAATACTCCTATTTCAGTAAGGTCTTTAAATAATTCTAATCTTAAAAAGAGAATAGGAGAACCATTTCATTATATTTATATTAATACTACTGAATATGAAGAGAAAATAGTAAATAAAACTACAATTTATACTGAAAATAAAAAAGGAGAAGATACAGGATATAAAAACATTACTAAGATAAGACTAGATAAAATGAAAGAAATATATAAATTAGGAATAAAAGATGAAAAAACAGAAGAAGATATAGAAAATAAATTAATAGAAATGAAAGTTATTAAAGTAGAAACCGTAACAATTAAAGGTAAACCAAAAGATGTAATTGCTATAGATGAAACTAATGCTGAATTTATTAGAGATAAAGTGGATTGGAATAGAATGACTGAACGTAATATTTATATGAAGCTAGAAACTATATTTGAAGCAATGAAGTGGAAAATGAGTGAAATAGGGGTTCAAATTGCTCCTACAATACTCAAAATCAAGACAAAACCGCCTCAAATTAAGCATATTGAGCCTAAGTCTATAGAAAGCCCTAAAGAAGTAGAAAAAGAAGCTAATAAGGGTATAAATGTATTAAGTGTGTTTGATGGTATAAGTTGTGGTCAAATAGCATTAGAAAGAACAGGGATTAAAGTAGGGAAATATTTTGCTTCTGAAATAGATAAATACGCTATTAAAATAACCCAAAAGAATTATATAAATACTATTCAATTAGGAGATATAACAAAAATAAAAGGAAGTGATTTACCTAAAATAGATTTGTTAATTGGAGGAAGCCCTTGTCAGGGATTTAGTTTTGCTGGTAAACAATTAAATTTTGAAGACTCAAGAAGTAAATTATTTTTTGAATTTGTTAGGTTATTAAAAGAATTAAAACCTAAATATTTTTTATTAGAAAATGTAAAAATGAAAAAAGAATATCAAGATATTATAAGCAAGTATTTAGGTGTTGAACCTATAGAAATAAATAGTAAATTAATATCCGCACAAAACAGAGTAAGATTATATTGGACAAATATTCTTAATATACAACAACCAAATGATAAACATATTTATTTAAAAGATATTATTGAACATGGAATTGTAGATAAAGATAAATCTTATTGTATGGATGCCAATTATTTTAAAGGTGGAAATTTAAAACAATATTTTGAAAAATCAAGAAGGCAATTAGTTTTTAATAAAGCAGATATAATAGGTAAATTATCTAATTATCAAAATGATAGCTTATTAACTTGTCAAGGCAAGTCTAAATGTTTATCTGCGAGTGGCGGTAATAGAGGGGGAAATGCAGGTGGATTATATTATACTGAAGAAGGTTGGAGAAAATTAACCCCTATAGAATGTGAAAGATTACAAACAGTTCCAGATAATTATACTGAAGGAATTTCAAACACTCAAAGATACAAAGCACTTGGTAATGGTTGGACAGTAAATGTAATTTCATATATATTTTCTTTTATTCCAAAGTTATTAGAAGCTAAAGATGAAATAAACGAATATATTGAAAAGAATAAAAGGAACAATTAAGGAGATAATGTAATGGATACAAATATAACTATTAAATCTAAATGTTGCAATGCTAAAGTAAAAGTTATAGGAAAAGTTACTATGTATTATGTATGTTTAAAATGTAAAAAAGCATGTGATATTATATTTATACAAAGAAAGGTCTGGACTAAAAATCCAAATACTAAAGTAGAAAATAATAACAAAATTTATAATAGAAAGAAGAGTAAACAACAATTAAGAAAACTCAAGGAGGAAATATAATGCTATTACATTTAGTAGGGCTTGTTTTAATTGAATCTATATTATTGATTTTTATTTCAGATAGATGTATTAAATTAAGAAAACGATTAGAAAGATACGAACATAATAAAAAACCAAAGCTACCTAAAGATTTACATACAGGAGCTTAAAAAGGAGGTCTAGTTTTATGATTACAGGAAAAGATGTAAGGTTTGAATTGGATGCTACAAAGAAAGTTATAGATGACCCAAAATCGACTATATTAGATATAGCGAAAGCTATCTATAAAATAGCTACTGTTATATTAAAAGTTGATTTAAGTATTAGAACTAATACGAAGTTAATAATGGATAAGACAGGTGCAAAACCTCTCCCTCCAAGAAAGAGAGAAGACAAGAAAGAAGGAGGACTAGTTGCTCCAGAAACAACAGAAGGTTAAGTAAGTAGTAAATGGCGGGAGAGAAATAGTTAATCTCTCCAGCTAACATTTGGAGAAATAATGAGACCAAGAATAATATATTGGAAATTTAAAAAAATAAATAGTAAAATAATCAATTGTAAATGTAAGAGTCTATATGAATATTGTGATAATTGTAAAGAGTTATTAAAGCAAGCTACAAATATAATTAAAGAGAATTATCCTTTAACTGGATTAGAAGGACACAATGCTAATTAAATTAGAATTAAAATATTTTCAAATACACACTCATCTTATAGTAACTTTTACAGATGGCGTTAATATTATACAGGGCGAATCAGATGCTGGTAAAAGTTGTATTGTAAGAGCATTGAAGTGGTTATATTTTAATGAACCCAAAGGAGATGTAATTAGAAAAGAAGATTCTAAGAAAACTAGTGTTATAGCTACTTTGAATAATGGGGTTACAGTAGAAAAAATAAAGTCATCTTCAGTTAATGCTTATATATTAAATATTCCAGGACAGAAAGAAAAGCGATTTGATGCAGTAGGTAAGAAGATACCAGATGAAATTAAACAAGCATTAGAAATAACTACTTTTGAAGTAGCTGGTGAAGAAATTATACTTAATATTAGTAATCAAATAGGATTACCTTTTTTATTAGATAAACCTGGAACCTTTAGAATGAAATTATTTAATAAACTTACTGGTAATGATATTATAGATAAAGTTTTTCAAGGATTAAATAAGGATATATTACAAGTAGGTAGAGAAGAGAAATTACAAAAAGAACATTTAGAAGAAGGAAAATCAGCATTAATGGAATTAACAAAAGCAGAGCAAATATGTCAAGTCTCACTAGACAAAACGGAAGAAGAATACACTTTATTAAAGAAAAAGGTAGAAAAATATAATAAGATTAATGAATGTAAAGAAAACTTAACAAATGTAAACAAAGAGTTACAAGATACTGAAGATAAATTAAATGGAATACATATTATAAAGAAAGATAAAATTATAGATTTAAAACAAACAATTGAACGATATGACCGATTAAATGAACAATTATATAAAATAAAAAGAGTTAAAAAAGAGTTATTAGAAGTAGAAAATAAATTAAAAATTATTAAGGTTCCTAAAATTAATGTTAAAGATTTACGTGATAAAATAGAGAAATTAACTAAGTATCAAAAGATAATTGCTCAATTAAATGATATTAACACTCAAAGTGATAGTCTTATAACTAAAAGTGATAACTTAATAAAACAAATAGAACTTGATAATAAAAAATATAAAGAATTACTTAAAGAAATTAAAGTGTGCCCTTTCTTTAAAAAGGCTTGTCCTTTACAAAAGGAGATTAAATAATGAAATTAAAAGACTTAAAAAATTTAAAATGGTGTAATTGCGAAGAAAGAAATGAAGGGCACAGTGCGGGGACTTTATTAGATGGAACAGATTTAATTTTATGTAAGCAATGTAATGATATTGTTATGATAAATGGGAAAAAGGAGTCAGATGTCTAAAATATTATATATGCAAGATTTCCACTTGCTAGGAAAATCCCCTGAAAATAGAAAGGATAATTATTTACAGTCTATGCTTCTAAAATTTGATGAAATTTTACAAATAGCTAAGAAGGAAAAAGTCGATTTTATTTTAGATGGTGGTGATTTTTTAGAAAGCCCTATAATTGCTAATACTATTATAGATGAAATATTGGATAGAATAGAAGAGAAAAAAATACCTTTTTATATGTTATATGGAAATCATTGTGAAATAGGGCATAACATAGAAAATTCTAAGGGAACTAGTTTAGCTCATATGTTTAGACGTTCAAAATATGTAAATTATTTAGATATTATGGAAACAGAAGAATATTATATTGAAGGTTTGGAATATAAACATAATTGCGAACAATTAATACTAGATAAAGGGTTATTTCATAATCAACCAAAAAACAAATTAACAATAGCGATAGTTCATGCTTTAATTACTGAAAAACCATTACCATATTCTGCTATGCACGTTTATTATAAAGATATAAAGTCTAATTTTGATTATATTTTAGTTGCTCATAATCATCATCCTTTTGAGTTTAATATTGGAAATACCAAAATATTAGATATTGGCTGTATAGGTCGTAGAAAGGTAGATGAAGCTGACCTTATTCCTACAGTCGCATTAATTGATACAAATTTGCGACAAATAGAGGGTATAGAGCTTACTTCTGCTAAAAAAGGGGTAGAAGTGTTCAATTTAGAAAAAGTAGCTCAAAAGAAGTTATATGAAGGGGAAATAGATAAGTTTATTAAATCTTTAGATTCTACTAAGTTTCAAAGTTTAGACCTAAGAGGATTAATAGAATTATTGGCTAAAGAAAATGAAATAGAGAAAGAAGTTAAAGATGAAGTAATAAAAAGGATAGGTGAAAATGAATAAAAAAATAATATTTAGTGAACAAGCTATTCATAAAGATGTAAGAAAAGAAGCTTTAGCTAGACTGAAAAGTAAAATTACAGTAAAAAATTTACAAGAAGTAGAAATGGGAGAATTTTTAGATGAGATTAGGATAACTTTTAGAATAAGGAGATAATGAATAATGATTAAACATTGGCTTTATGGTGAAATAAATTTAAAACAGGAAATTAAAAAAGAAACAGAATGTATGCGGTGTATTCATTTTAAAGTATGTAATATAGCTAATGTATGGAAAGATAAGTTAGAAAATATGTGTATTAATTTTACTTTTGGAAATTCAAGTGCACATTATAGTTGTGGTAATTGTTTACATCGTTTTACTAAATGGGATAAGAAACAGCCTATAAATTGTTTTAAATGTAAATATTTTATTAATAAATAAAGGAGAACTTATGAAAGAAGTATGTATAGTTCCTGATGAAATAATTAAATATATGGGAATGTATAATTATAGTAAATTTATAGAAGAAATTCAAGAAAAATATTTGGATAAATCTAAAGGATTTTGGTTAGTTATAAAACAATTAGAAAAATCTGATATATCAAAAGGAGATAAATAATGGATTATAAAGCCGAACTAGAAGGTATAGAAAGAATAGTAGATAATAATAAACTAGAAAAAGCAAGACTAGAGGAACGATTAAAGAAACTAGGAGAAGATAAACTTGAAATTCTTACTAAGTTAAAAGAAGAAGGAGTAGAAGAAAGTAAATTAGAAGATATTATAATAAGTTTAGAAATGGAAATTCAAGAAAGTATTGACAAATCTAAGGAGATATTGAGATGAAAATAACAAAATTAAAAAGAGAACTAGGTTATATTTTTAATGCCATTGTGAAATTATATTATAAATTAAGATATAATATAGAAATTGAAAATGATAAAACAATGTGTTATAATTTAGGCAGAGGTAAATATGTATCTGTAATTAGAAAAGGAAATTATATAGATATTATTAATCATAAAACTATAGTAACACCAGAAAAAACAGAATTTATTAGATTAGTTCCTTATCAACCTAATCATGGAATTATGGTAGAATATTGGGAAAATAATAAATTAACATTTAGAACTCATTGTGGTTTTGAGATGTTTAAGAAAATGGGTAATTTAATACAAGAAAAATTATGAATTATAACTCAGACTTACAACAATTAGAAAACAAATTAACTACTTTAAAAGAAGAACTATCTTCTACTAAAGGTAAGATTTCTTTACTTTCAGAACAAATAACTACTAGTGAACATAAGATAGAAGAACTAAATAATAACAAAGAAATTTTTCGTAAATCAGTAGAATTATTAATTTTAGTTCAATCTGCTACTAAAGACAAAATAAAATTGGGGTTTGAACAAATAGTTACTTATGCTATTAGGTATATTTTCAATGATGATTATAAATTTAATCTTGAATTTGGACGTAGAGGGAATTTATCTGATTTAGATTTTACCGTTTCTACTCCTAATTGTAAAAAACCTTTTAATCCTTTAGATTCTGATTCAGGAGGAGTATTAAATATTCTTTCATTGGCATTAAGAGTATCTTTATTAGAATTAGCAAAACCAAAAATACAAGGTTTTCTTATTTTGGATGAGCCATTTCATCATATAAATGGAGCACAACAATTACAAAATGGTATAAATTTTATTAAAGAAATCAATAAAAAAATCAATAGACAAATTATAATAGCAACTAATAAAAGTGAATTTGAAAACATGGCAGATAATGTGATTACTTTATACAAATAAAATTATGAAAACTCCAGAATGGAAAGATAAAAGACAGGCTTATTGTGAAGATTGTAAACATATTTGGATAATTAGGTCAGATAAAGAAATTAATGAATATATTTATGAGTTATGGGTAACATGGGTTAGAATGTATCATGATAGATTAAACCAAGAGGAGGAATAATGTTATTAAAATTTTATGCTATAATTTGGGTAATAGTTCAAATTATGGGAATAGCATGTCTAGGTGCTCAAATAGGATTAGGAAAAAATATTAAAACTATAATTGCTTCATTAATAGGATTAGCAATATCTATTCCTATATATGTATGTGGATTTTTATACATTTTTAACAAATAAGGAGGAATAAAATGGAAAACCCAATAGAAAAAAAAGCAGTAGAAAGAATAGTAGAAAAGGTTCCTGAAAGATTAGTAACTTCAATAGTAGAAACAATAGCTAAAACAACAAAATTAAATCAAGTTTTTTCTGCCGTATCTGACCAACTTGCCATTATTCAAAAAAGATTTACAGAAAGTTATGATAATAAAATTAACTCTCAAAAAAGAATAGGTAATGTAATTCATAAAGCTTATAATAAGATGAAGTTAGGTAAACGAAAGAATATTAGTTGGATATATAGTATAAAAGAAAAGGCGTTTATAGGGACTTTAAAACCAGAGCCTAAGAAAATAGAGGAAAAAAAGTAATGAGAAAGATAATATGTAATATATGTGGAAAAAATATTCAAGACAAGTGTATAAAAAGTAATTTAATTACTATAAATTTTGGAAACTATGTTACTGGAGAAGTTTGTTCAACAGATTGCGGAATAACTTTGTTTAAAAGACACCAAGTAGCAGTTGCTTGTGCTGAAGAAAGGCTAAAGAAATTAGAAAAGGAAAGACAATGATTAAGATTATATTATTAGTAATACTTATAATTAGATGGTTATGGGTGGAGTTTTGTTTGTATATGGAAAATAGGTATCACTATGGAGGTTAATAATGACAAATATAGAGAAAGATGAATTGAGATGGTTAGCAAGTAGGAGGGAGTTTTCTTTTAAGGAGATAAGAGGATTAGTCGATTGTGCTGATTCGACCATAAAAAAGTATATTAAAGTTTTTAGAAAAATTAAGGAGAAAGTATGAAAAATATATTTAAAATAATGGGAATATCAATAACCGCTTTAATAGGTGGAATATTAGGTGCATACGCTGGAGTAGAAGGCACATCGAAAAATTATAGACGCATGGGTATACCTATATTAGTAACTATGGTAGCATTTATAACATTAAAGAATCCTTTAACTTTGATATTATTAGGAATATATATACCTTTTATTATGGGCTATGGGATTCCATGTTTTTCAGATGAAGGGTCTATGTTAGGTAAATTTTATTATAATTTAATTAAAAAATATAAACCCACCTTGCCAGAAATAAAAGCTCAAGAATACGCTAATTATCCAACCAGAGGAACAGTAGGATTAATAGTTAGTTTATTCTTAGTAAGTATACCTATAATAAAAGGTAATTGGTTAGTTTATTCTTTATGTAGTTTAGGAATAGTTTTAACTTATGCTTTGATTTCATGGAGAGATTTAGGAGTATTTAAAGCAATGGGTAGGCAATTGTTGTGGAGTGAGGCTTGGACTTATTTTTTAATAACTTTATTTATAACAGTAACTATTTTTATTTAAAGGATTAAAATTATGTTTAATAAAATATTACAAAAAATTAAAAATAAAGAACCTTTCGCACTCATAAGATTTGGAGATGGGGAATATACCGTTCTTCAAAATGTAGAATGTCATAGGAATGGATTTTATTTTAATCCCAAACATACTATAGATGCTAAGTTTAAAAAAGAATTAATGAAATCTTTAATTTATGATGGTGGAGAAAATTATATAGTAGGAGTATGTAATAAAAATGTAGGAAAAAATTCGTTACCTAACAAATGGCTAAAGAGTAAGGTTTGTAGGGTAACTATTGATGCAGATATATTTGTTAATAAAAATTATTTAAGATTTATTAAAGAAATGGTTCCTTTATTTAGAGCACCTATTTTAGTTGCCAATAAACTAGCTATGATTAGAAAATTACCATTTGACCCTTTATGGTTTAGAATAGACGATAGTGCTTGGAAAGCTAATTCAAAGTTACATGAATATTTATTAGATTATTTACAATATCACAAAGAACCTCAAATAGTTTTAGTAGCAGGTGGAGCATTTAGTAATGTATTAATTCATAAGCTTTGGGAAAAAAATAAGAATCATATATATTTAGACATAGGCTCAACCCTAGACCCTTATATTTTTGGAAAAAATACTAGAGGTTATCAAAGGAGGTTAGATAATGAGAGAGATTGAATTTAAAGCATTAGATATAGGAACAAATGAATGGTTATATTTTACTTTATTAGAGTTAATACTTGGATATGCAAGGCATAATAATAGATTAAAATATTGGTGTCGATATACAGGTTTAAAAGATAAAAATAATAAAAAAATATTTGAAAGGGATATAGTAAAGTGTATTTGGTGTGGAGATTATAAACAAAAATCTATAATAGGAGTGATAAAAATGATAGATGGATGTTGGGATGTTGTATTTAACGAACCTCAATATGATAAATTTTTGAAATGTGAAATGTTAAGAAGATATGTTAAATGTTTTACTATAAATCATACACTTGAAATTATTGGTAATGATTCTGAAAAACCAGAATTATTATTAAAGGAGTAAATATGTTAGTTAGGTCATGTATTTTACGTAATTGGGGGGATACTTTAAACAAAGTTTTAATAGAAAAGATTTCAGGTATAACTCCTACTATAGTAAATAATTCTTTTAAGAATCCTAAGAAAGAAGATATTTATATGGTATGTGGCAGTGTTCTGGGGTGGTGTTCACCTGAAACTTTAGTATGGGGAGCTGGATTCATTAGTAATTCTACCTTTATAACTACTATTAAAGCACCTAAAAAGATATATGCTGTAAGAGGTAAATTAACCAGAGAACAATTATTAAAGAAAGGTATACCATGTGATGAAGTATACGGAGACCCAGCATTATTATATCCTAAATTTTATAAACCTAATGTAACAAAGAAATATGACTTAGGAATAGTTTGTCATCACATAGATAAAGTATTAATACCTAAATTAAAGAAACAATTTCCAAAGGCTTATTTTATAGATATACAAGAAGAAATTAATACAGTAGTAAATGAGATATGTCAATGTGAAAGAATAGCTAGTTCTGCTTTACATGGTATAATTTGTGCAGATGCTTATGGCATACCTGCTATTTGGATTAAATTATCAGATAAAGTTTTAGGTCAAGGGTTTAAATTTAGAGATTATTTTAGTTCAATTAATAGAAAAGATATAGAACCTTTAGTTTGGTCTGGTAAAACTACTGTAGAAGATATTAATAAGAAACACAAAACCTGGACACCTATGGAATTAGATTTAGCTCCGCTATGGAATAGTTGTCCTTTTAGGAGGAAATGATGGAATTTAAAGGATTACCAATAGGAAGAAGAGAAATAGATATTATAATAGAGTCTTGTCCAGTATGGGTTGCTAAGAATAAAATAGGAGTGGGTTATTTAGGATATAATCCAAAAAATGAAACCTCTTCCTCACTTTACTATATAGATGTAAGAAAATTACATATTTCTAAATTACCTAAAACTTTAAAAATAATGATAGATAAAATTAGCAAAGCTAGATTTAGGAGGGTTAAATGAATAAAAGAGAAGAATTAACAAAATTTATTAATGACAAATTTACTCAGATAATTTTAAATAGCAGTTGGGATAAAGAAAATATAATAAATAGACTAATCGAAGATATTGAAAGCATAATGAGGTATAAAAAATGAAAGTCTTATTCTTAGAAACTCCAGCTCCATACCTTATACGTCAACATGCACAAATTCCACTTGGATTATTATATTTAGCTACTATAGTTACAAATGCAGGATACAATGTAAAATTTAAAAGACCTTTAAATTTAAAAGAAATAGAAAAATATTCAGAATATGATATTATTTGTTTATCTTCTACTACTTTAGAATATCCTATGACTTGTGAAGTAGCACAATTAATTAGAAACAAGTTTCCTAAAACTATGATTTTCTTAGGTGGTGCTCATGCTTCTTCTATGTCTAGTAAATGTTTAGAAAGTGGATTATTCGATAAAATTTGTATTGGAGAAGGGGAAAATATAATTTTGGGAATGATAAAAGATGTAAAATATAATGTAAACAAAAAAATGTATAAAAGCTATGAATTTATTAAAAATTTAGACGAAATACCTTTTCCAAATAGGTCTTTAATAAAAGGTAAACATGGTGGAAGTATATTTTTAGATAAAGAAACAACTAATGAAAATATAATTACTTCAAGAGGTTGTCCTTTTAATTGTGCTTTTTGTGCTAGTGAAGCCATGTGGAAACGTAAAGTTCGTTATCGTTCAACTGAAAATATAATAGCCGAAATTAAGGATATTATGAATAAATATGGGTCTAAAGTATTTCGTGTTGCAGATGATAATGTTACTTCTAATCCTAAAAAATGTATAGAGTTATGTAAAGAATTAGAACCATTAAATATAGAATGGAGATGTTCTATTAGAGCAGAGAGTATAACTCCTGAAGTAGCAGAAGCTTTATATAAAGCAGGATGTTTAGAAATTTCTCCTGGAATTGAAAGCGGAGACCAAAGAGTATTAGATTTTTTGAATAAAAATACTACTCTAATGAAAATGTTACAAGGTTGCACTAATGCTAGGAGAGCAGGTTTAAAAATTAGAGCTTTAATTCTTATAGGAACTCCAGGAGAAAGAATAGATACTCCTGAATTAAATAGAGGTTATTTACAAATATTACCTTATGATATGGTAACTTTAAGCACTTTTGTTCCATTACCAGGAACCGCTATTTGGAATAATCCTTATAAATTTAATTGTGTGATTTTAAGTAAAGATTTTACAGAATATAATAAGGATTATTATATCTTCAAAAATGGCGAAAATACTAAAAGAGATTATAATCCATTAATTCACAATAAATTTTTAACTTTAGAGCAACAAATAGATAATGTGAAGCGTATGGAGAAATACATAGAAGAATTAGGAAAATACAATAGAGGGTAATATGACAATTAAATTTTATAAATCAATTCCTATTCATAGGCGAATAAGTATAGATTTTTATTTAAAATATGATAAAATGATAATAATTTGTTTATGGTGGTGGCGTATTGTTATATTTTTGTAATGCTTGGAGGATAACTAAATGAAAATAGCTTTTGTAATACCATTTAAATATAATTGGGATAGTTTTAGCACAGTTAGAAGTGCTTTAGAAACCTTACCAAGCGAAGGAATAGAACCTATTTTATTTATTAAAAAATATGATAAGTCAATTCCAGTAGACCAAGTTTGGTTAATGGGGTCTGGAACTAGATTATCTAAAGAAGAATATGTGAATATGAAGATTCCTGTTGTTGCATTTGGATTATCAGACCCTAATTTGTATCAACAAGGCCATTTTGAAAATTGTGATTTATATTGCACAAATAGTTTAGAAATATATATGAAACTTAAAGACTTAAAACCTGTCTATTGGTATCCTACTTGTTGTGATAAAAGATACCATAAAAATTTACATTTACCTAAAACTACAAATGTTCTTTTTATTGGTATGGGAACACATAAATTTCTTCCATTTAGAAATGATATTGTTAATGATTTAAGAGCTAAAGGTATAAAAATAAAAATTTTTGGTAGGGGTTGGGATAAACATCCAGATACTCAAGGATTTATACAAGGAGAGCGACTTATTTTAGAAATTAATAAAGCTAAAATGTTATTAGATTTAATAGACGAAAAAACTTCTCTAAGTCATAGAATTTTTGAAGGTAGTGCTTGTGGAACTCCAGTTATTACACAATATAGAGGAGATAGTAGGTTATTATTTAAAATGTTTGAAGAATTAATACCATATAAAAAATATTATGAATTAGAAAATACTATAAAATATTATTTAGAAAATCCTTTAGAAACTGAAGAGATTGGCAAGAAGGCTCAAGAAAGGTGTGAGAAAGAACATGATATTGTGCATAGAGTTCATTGGTTAGTTGATTTTATAAAGAAACAAAAATTAGGAGATAATTTAGATGGATAAAGTATCGGTTTTAATACCTGTATTTAATAGAGAATTATTTATACAAGATTCTCTAGATAGTATATTAACCCAAACATATAAAGATTTAGAAATAATAATATATGATGATGGCTCTACTGACAATACAGTTAAGATTATAGAACAAAATATGAAAAAAGACCCTCGTATTAAATTAATAAAAGGGTTAATTAATAAAGGGGTAGGTCACGCTAGAAATGAATTATTAAAAGCTTGCATTACTAAATATGCTTGTTGGCATGATAGCGATGACCAATCTCAACCTAAAAGAATTCATTCTCAGTATAATCAAATAAAAGACACTAATAAACTAGTATTTTGTAAATGGTTATGGTTACATCATAGTAAAGGTAGGTGGATTCCTAGTTCTAGAAATACTAATTCTAAAGCATTTGCTACTATAATGTTTCCTGTTGATAAAACTATAACTTTTAAAAAACAATTAAAGATAGGTGGAGAAGATTGGGATTGGATTAAAAGAATGAAATTAAAATACTTATCTGAGTCTACAGTAAATGATATTTTATATTGTGTAAAATTTCACGATGATAGAATAGGGTCTTGGAAAAGAAAAATGAGAAAAAAAATTCCTAAAGAAATATTAGGTAAGTTAAGTTATAAAGACTTAATAGATTATTATAAGGAGAATTATGAAAAATAATTCAATTTATATAATAGGTGGAGGGTATTCTCTTAAAGATTTTGACTTTAATATTTTAAAAGATAAAACTACTATAGCGGTAAATAAGAGTTATTCTTATGTTCCTAATTTAGATTATTTTATTACTATGGATTTTACTGCTTTAGCTAAGATAAGAGAACAAATAACTAAATCCGCTACTAAAGTATTTATAGCTAATTTTACAAAACCTTATTTACAAGAAAAAGAAGGTAGAATAGTAGATACCAGATATAATTTAATTTATAAATTACAAGATTTTGAGATTATAATTAAAAGTTACAGAAGAACAGGGCTAGGAGTAGCTTTTAATGATTTTAGAAATGGAGATAATAGTGGTTATTGTGCTCTTCAATTAGCGGTAATATTAGGATATACTAAGATATATTTATTAGGAATAGATTTGAACATTGGCAAAGAAACTCACTTCCACGAAGGATATAATCAATCTTTTTTTGATTTTAAAAAGAAATTAAAACTTTATCATACTTTGTTTGAAACTGGCATACTGACGTTAAAAGAAAAATCCCCTCATATTAAAATAATTAGTTGTTCTTCTATAAGCGAATTAAATAATATAATCCCTTATAAAGAATTAATATGAAAAAGAAGACCTTAATAGGTAAAGTTTGGTCAGGATATATAAACGAATATAAAAAACCTCCTGTTTATATCATTGTTACCCCTGGAATTGATGATGATACAGTTTTTGTAAGTGATTTATTTAAGAAGTTTATGATGAAAAAAGTTCGTATAACTATAGAGGAGATTAGATAATGAAACTAGGTAAAAATATTTATTTTAATAAAGATTTAAAAAATTTAACTTTTGCAGATAAAATGCCCATGCACTTTAAAGGGCAAAAAGTAGGACATATAACTAAATCTTATATTAAAGATGGTCAATTATGGATAACTATGAAAATAGATAAAAATAAAATAAAGGAAATTAAATGATATATGTGTCTTATGCAACCAAAAATACCCCATATATGCAAGTATTAGAACAAAGGTTACTTCCTACTTTAATTAGGTGGAATCTTAATTATGACATAGAATATCCTTTAGATAAAGGTAATTGGCAAAAAAACACCCATATAAAGGCTGAGTTCTTAAAACGTATGTTATTAAAACATAAACAACCAATAGTATTCTTAGACGCAGATGCAACCATAGAAAGATTCCCTATTTTATTTGAAAGCTTAGGAGATTATGACATTTCTTATCATTCATTTGATTGGTTTAAATTTTGGAGAGGAATAGAAGGTAATCCTAAAAGAGAGTATTTAAGTGGAACCTTATATTTAAACTATAATGCTAAAGTTTTAGAATTTCTAGATACTTGGATAGATTTAAATAAAAGAAGCACAACTTGGGAACAAAGAAATATGCAACAAATATTAGAAAAATGGGGGAATAAATTAAAGGTTTATCCTCTTCCAATAGAATATATAGCAATTGTAAAAAGAGATGGTAAAGTTCCTAGTTTTATAAAAGAACCTATTATTGTGCATTGGCAAGCTAGCAGGAGGCTAAGAAAATGAAAATAGAAGAGAAAGTAACTAGTAGAGAATTATCAGAACGTATGGTTAAGCTTGGGTGGGATTATGAGACTGAGAGGTATTGGTATGAAGGATATAGTGGCTGGCATATAATAAGCAACTCAGTTTATTATACTGCTACAGTAAAAGAAAAATCTTTTTCTGCCTCCGATGCAATAGAGATAGAATTGCCTTATAGAATAAAAAGGGATGATAAATGGTATGACCTTTGGATTATTAAACATATTGATAATTCGTGGATAATTTCTTATGCAAATGATGCAGAAAGAAAAACTTTGAAAAGTTTTAATAATAAAAATTTATCTGAAGTGTTTGGCAAGATGTGGTGTTATTTAAAGGAGAACAGATTGATATGAAAAAACCTAAAATTGGATTTACTCAAGCTTTAACTTATATATTAGATTTATATTGCTATTCTTATTATGTAAAGAATGACCCTTTTATTACTGATATAGCATTTGACCAATTAGAAAAATTATATACTAAACTTACTGGTAAAGCAAGTGCACCAAATAGAGGAATAGAAAATTCTCACGCATATAGTTATGGAGTGAAATTTATTTATGATTATTTAAAAAAAGGAGGGAAATGATGAACATTGAAGCTTTAATATATGCAATAGCAAGATTATCGGTATCTATAGCAATAGTGTTAATTTTAATAGGAGTTGTTAATTTTTTATTTACAAGACCAGATAGGAGTTAAGATGAAACAATTAGTAATTATAGGTGGGGCATTATCAATTAAACCTGCAATAGAAAAAGGTCTATGGTCTAAGTTGGATTGTAAGTATGTTATGGGATTAAATTTTTCTTATAGATACTTTAAAACCCCTACTTTACAATGCTTTGTAGATAGTATATTTTATAATATAGGAGACAAAGGTTTAACTCCCGAACAAAAAGAAACTCATAAAAAATTTTTAAAAAATATGAAACTAATAGTTGGCACAGGAGATGCTAAATCAATTAAACCTATATTTCCTAATACTATATTATTACCTTCTAGTGTAAATTATAAAAGAAATCTTAAAGGTGGAGTTTATAAGAATAGTTTAGTAGGTATATTTGCTTTATCTTTAGCTATTTATTTATTAGATGTTGGGGAAATTTATTTATTAGGTTATGATTATGGGGAGGCAAGAACCAAAGATTATGAAAAATTTATAACGTCCCCACAACAATTAAATAATTTAGCTTTAAAAGATGAAAAAAATAGGTATATTACTCATTTTTATCAAGGAGAGATAAACCATAGGGGAATTGCTAAAGTAGCTTATTATACCACAAAGGGGCGTGCAGAACGAGATTTTAAAGTATATAACGAAGAGAAACAAGTTAAAATATATAATGTATCTTTAGTAAGTAAAATACCTAGTTCAATTTTTCCTAAGATTAGTTATGAGGAGTTCTTTAAGAAATTAGATAAAAATAATTATGACCAAAATAAATTAAGAGAAGAAATAAAAAAGAAGATAAAGGAGATATAATGAAGAAAAAACTAAATTTTAAAATAAAGAAAATATATGCGGTATTAGATACTGGCACTGGTAAATTAGTTCATACAACAGACCATATATTACAAACTTTTAGAACAAAAAAACTTGCAGAAGAATTTAGAGGGTTTATGGAAAAGGCTCTTTACCCAACTTTATAGGAGATAGTATGATTGATGAAAAGATAATAAAAAAAGTAATAGAAAAAGCATTAAAACAAGATTGGAATGTATTAAATAAATATAATTTTAAATCTACAAAATGGTATAATGGAAAAAAAGCTAAAGCACATGCAATACAATATCTTATCAAAACTTATCATAAATGGATTTTTTCCCACGAATTTGCTAAAGCGTATTGGGGTAAAGAATGGGAACATCATTTAGAGTTTATGGTATTAGAAGATGAACCATTAAAATATTTGGAGAAATTTTTATGAAAGCTGGAGACATGCTCTTAATTTCAAGAAAATTTGACCCTATAGGTGGGATTATAAAATGGGCTACTAAGAGCGAATATAACCATGTTTGTATAGCTGTTTCTGAAAAACATATAATGGATATAAGAGCTAAGAAAATAGAAGAAATAGTTTATAAAGAAAGATATTTAAATGATAAGTTTGAATGTAAATTAGTAAGGTATAAAGAAATAAGTGATTTTGAAATAACATTAATTATAAAATATATATGCAACCAAAAGAAAAAATATACTTATTTAAGTTGGTTGATTAGTATTATATTAATATTGTTTAAACAAAAACCTTTACGCCCCACATGTTCCTCTTTAATTGCCGAAGCATTTGCTGAACAAGTATATTATTTTAATATAGAAAAAAACCCATATGAAATTAGTCCAGAAGATATAAATACATGTTCAGATGTAATAGATGTAACAAAGGAGTTATATGATTGATATATTAGGTTGGATAGGTAATATAGGTTTTATATTAGGTGCTATTTTAATAACTAAAAAGAATAAGTTTGGTTTATTGTGTAATGTATTAGCTAATTTAGCTTATTTTGTTATAGGTATATATACTACTTTATCAAGTTTATTATGTATTTCTGTGATATTAATTATTATAAATATAATAGGTTATTTTAAATGGAGGGTTAAATGAAAAAATCACTTGGTATACCATATCTTTTAAGGATTACAATATGGGATTATACTATGTGGCAAATTGGATTTAGTATTAGAATATTATGTTTTTCCTTCTTAATAGGTTTTTATGTTGGATTAGGCTGGTCAGCTTACCCATATTTAGAAAAATGGCAGATTTACTTTCCTATCCATTTAAAGAGAATACTTATAATATTCGCACTTGGACTAAACAAGGGTGTATTTTTAGATTGGAAATTGACACGATTATTAAAGAAGATGAACCCTACAGAAAGACAAGAATTTAGAAAAAGACTTAAATGGTTATTAAACGACTTGAAATAACAATTATAAATAGCATTAAAAAGGAGTGAAATTATGAATCCTATTTTTTGGAATATTCTTATTCCAGCTTATAATGAAGGTAATTCTTTAAAGGAACTAATCTATAAATTACAAGAAGCTCAACTCTCTTTCTTAATAGTTAATGATGGGTCTACTGATGAAACCTTACTTGTATTAAACCAAAACACTGAAAATTTCATAAGTTATGCTCAAAACAGGGGTAAAGGGTATGCTATAAAAAGGGGGGCTAATTACCTTATAAATACCCTAAAAAGGGACTATATCCTCATTATGGACGCAGACGGTCAATGTGCTATAGAAGACATACCTTTGTTCATTAAAGCCTTAGAATCATACCCTAATGCACGAATTATCATAGGAAATAGGCTATATAACCCCCTTAATATGCCTTTTATACGATATTGGACTAATATAGTAATGAGTAAGGTTATTTCGTTTTTAGCTGGCACTAAAATAGTAGATAGTCAATGTGGGTTTAGGCTAATACACCGAAGCGTATTTAAGTTACCTATATTAAGCAATAGGTTTGAATATGAGTCAGAAATGTTAATTAAGGCTGGTAGAGCTAAGATGGAGATAGTTAATGTTCCAATTAAATGTATTTACCAAAAGGGTCGTGAAAGTAAAATAAACCCCATCAAAGATATGATAAGGTTTTTTAAAATGATATGGAGGTTAAGGAAATGAAAAGATATTTAATAAAACTATATGAAGAATGTATGATGTGTAATGGAAAGGGAAGAATGAGTCATACTGAAGTTGCTCCAGGTTATGAAAACATAGGTAGCACAACAATGGTAAGATGCTACTATTGCAAAGGCAGTGGCACAACAGAAATACTTTCTAATAGAAAGAACTTCAAAAAACTATATATAAAAGAACTCCAAAGAGTAATAGGTAAACTCAATATAGAATTATCAGATGTTAGAAAAACTGAGTTCTCTATTATGAAAGAGATGAGAAAGTATAACAAAGAATTAGATAAGATTATTAATTAAATGATTTCAACTATTCCTATTTTATTAATTATTAAAGATACAGAAGGAGTGTTTCCACTTTGATTAAAGGAAAGAACTGATTCTTGAAAACTACCTAAAACTTGAATAGCTTTGTGATGAAAAATTCTTATTCCTGTCCACTTATAAATATAATTTATTAAATCATAATCGTGAAACTCTCCTGATTGATACGTTTTAAAATTTAAATTTAAAAATTGAATAGTATCATTAAAATTACTATAAGGAAATCTAGTCCAAAAAGGTTCTGTAAAATCTTCGGAATCAGTAAAAGCTAAATCAGTTATTTCGTTTCCAGGAGTTAATTCTTGAAAAGTCCATTCTCCTTCGTCAAACATATAAATAGCTTTTCCATAGCCGACATCCTCATCAGAAGCTTCTACTCTTAAATATTGTTTAGGTGGAACAAATAACCAACCATCTTGAGTCCATTCCGCTATATCATCGCTATGACCAAACCATTCGGCACTAGAACCAGCAGGGATTAAATAAGTATCTCCTAATTCCATTCCAGTATATATTATAATATTCCAAGTTCCAGACAAAGGGACTCTATTAGAAAAATCTATACTTAATTGATTAACACTTAAAATTTCTATAATTAAATCAGGGACTTCAGCCCCTTTATCATTATAAACTTTTACAGTTGGAGTTAAACTACCTGTATTATGAGTAACTATTAATTTATTAAATATATTTAAACTAGTGTTTCTAAATGTAGTGAAATAACTTTTAGGTGGGTCTTGTAAATCTTTATCTATAACTACATAATCCGCTGGTTTTACATTTTTATGAAAAAACAATCTCATTTCCATTACTAAATCCGCAGTTCTTATACCAGTATCAGTTACCCCTTCTCCTATTTCTCTAGCAAAAGCAGAGCTAAATACTTGAGCTGGAAGTCCACTTAATAACATATCTATTTTAAATACACTGTTAGCAGTAAGTTCAATTTCTTTATTAAAAGCATCTCCTACAAAATTACCAAAATTATCAGGAACATCTCCAGCTTCTATAATTAATTCAGGTAAATAACTTTCATTGCTCATAGATACTGTAAAAAAAGTTTGACCTCCTTGTGTAGCGGTATTAAAAATAGTTTGAGTTTGGTCATAATAACCCAATAAATCTACATTAAGAGTAGAATCGGCTTCAGCAGGAGTTAAAGAAACATCAAAAAATACTTCTCCACCTTCTCCTGGATAACCAAATTTTTTAAAAGGAGTAGCATAAGTTTGTAAATTTAAGGATTTAAAAGTCCAAGTTCCTATATCTCCTATAACTTGTAAATCTTTTTGTGCTCCTTCTGGAAATCCAAATACTATACCTGCATTGCTACCTACTATTTGTTGATTAGGTATAAAAGGAAGAAACTTTTTAGTTACTATCCATTGTTCTAATCTAACTGATAAAGCGTTTAATACATCTCTAAAATCTTGTAATAATTGATAAGAGCCTACTCTCTTACCAAACAAAATAACATAATCAGCCCATTCTCTACCTAATATATCTACTTCAGATTCATACCCATAATCTTTTAATAGTATAGTTATTCTAGTTCTTAATTGAATATAATGATTAAATTTTATATTTCTTTTAGTTCCTGATAAAGATGGAAGAGTAGGTTCCCAAGAATAACTAGCTTGCCCTAATATTTGTCGTAAAGTATCTACTGCATCTTGTAATTCAGTAAAATAAACCCCTAGAGAAAATATTTGGTTTCTAGGGGTTCCATAAATTAAACTTAAAAATTTAGAAGGGTCTAGTGGGTCTGGAAAAGTCCATTGAAAAGCCATAATTACTCCTTACTGTAAACTTGCTCCCTTACCTGCAAAAGCATCTCCACCTTTATCTGGTGCAGTGTGGTCATGAGGTGGTATGGTTATTACTCCTCTTTCCATAGCATCATTAACTGCTTCTTCTACTGCTTCTTTAAAACTGTCAGATTCAAAATCAAGTCCAGCTTGTTTTAATTGCTCTTCTTGAGTAAGGATAAAGGCGTTTTCCTGAGCTGGGGTTATTGCATCAATATTATCAGAAAGTCCAAATGTAACTTTTTCTAGTTTTTTCATAGCTTCTTCTAGTTTTTTAATTCTACCCAAAGCATTTTTTAATTTAGCATCTGTAGTTCTGATAATTCCTTTGTAATATTCTATACTTGCATTATCTGTATTTTTAAATCTCATAATATTCCTCCTTACCTAAAGCTCTTAGTAGCTACAAAATTTCTAATATGTGAAGTGTTTAAAGTTACTATATAACTACCTACATCAAAGTTAATAGATAATATATCTAATGGAAATCCGTTATTGCCTTTATATATATTCGTTTCATTAGTTCCTGTTAAATTTACCTTTTGTCCTAAATTTAAATTATAATATTCAAAAGCATCGAAAGTTAATAATACATTACCTTCTGTTATAGGGTCATTTATCCTAGATAACATTAAATTAGCTCTATCAGTTGCATATACTGTATCGTCATAACCAGGTTCAGATTTAGGAACTAATCTATTATCTACAAAATCAGACCATGCTACGTCATCTCTAATACCTAATTCAGTAAAAGAAGCTTTTCTTTTATTCCCAACTCCACCTAAACCTAAAAAAGTAATATTAAATATAGTTGGTTTAGTAGCTAAAGAAACGGTTTCTTTTTTATAAAATCTACCTATTAATCTAGGTGGTAGGACAGTTCTTAGAACATAAGTAAATTCAGAATTGTTATATGTTTTAAGAACTTTGATTAGCGGTTGGGCTAAAGTTACACCTTGTCCACCCCAAGACCATCCGCCTATTTTAACAAATCTATCTGGTCTAGTTTTTTCTCCAAAGACATTTATTTTACCTCGAAGAGCATAAACTTCTGATTTAAAAGTATTATCTATAAAAGAACCATCTGTCCAATCTAAAAGTTTCCATTTTGTTCCTATTGATTGAACAAATTCAGGTTCATTTCTCATAAGTAATCTATTTATTTCTTTTGTGCGGTGGAAATAATCCTCTATAGTTGAACTTAATCCCCATCCAGTTCTACTGTATCTTTTAAGAAACCAATTATCTGGAGTAACTCCCCAATCAGGAATTAACCCTAAAGCCCCCCCTACTAATCTAAAGGAAGCTCTTTCTTCTTCTGATTCAGTTCCCATAGCCACTTCTAATTCAGTAACTATATTACTAGAATCATTTAAAGTTAAATCAAAATCTAACACATCATATAAATGGATTTGCCTTCCTTTATCTTGTAAAGGTAAAAGCTTTAAAGTTCCATTCCCCGCTTCAAATATTTGCAAAACTCCGTTAGGAGTAATATTCCAATAATAATTACCTGTGAAATCTAATAATTCACTTATAAGTGTCCCTGCTGGCATACCTTCTGTTTCTTGATATTCTACTGTTATACCTGTAGGAACTCCTGTATAAGAAACAATTACATTATCACTAATTAATCTATCCAATATTTCTGTAATGGCTTGACCAGTAGTAGGATAATCCCCATCTACTACATCTAATTTTCCTTGTTCTGGGAATTCCCATTTTCTACCATAACTAATATCATATAATTTTTCTTGAACTTCATGTTTTCTATCTAAACAATGAACAACAGCAGTTTCCCCACTGTGACCTATACTCATTTTAATAACTATCCCATAATATCTTAAATTATTATTAAATTTAATTTCAATAGGAGTCTTATTAATAATTGCTTGAGATATATCATCTAAAGTTTTATTGAAATTATCACTTTGCCTAGCTAATCTAAAAGAAGCTCCAGCAGGTGTTTCATTAAAAGTCCATTCCCATTTAATAGAATCTCTTTCTACATCTTCTATTTCTACACTATTTAAATATACTTTAAACCCAGCTAATCCTATTGGTTCAGGAGATATTTTAGCTACTCCAGGTGTAGGCGGAGGAGCTTCAGCAGGTAGTGGTTGTTGAACTCTTATATCTAAATTAATATCACTAATTACCAATGGGTCTTGAATTACTCTAATATCACAATTAATATCGCTTAAAGTTCTTTGCAATACTCTAATATCACAGTTTATATCAGGTAAAAATCCTGTTATTGGAGCACCTTCTTGAATTACTCTAATATCACAGTTTATATCCTTTATAGGCACATCTAATACTCTTATATTGCAATTTATATCTCTTAATCTAGTAAATTCAGTTACAGCTCGTATATCGCAATTTATATCAGAGAACACTCTCTCTGCTGTAGTAATATTGCAATTTATATCTCTTAATACCACTATACTATCAACTACCCTTATGTCACAGTTTAAATCATCTAAAATTCTATTTACTACTCTTATATCTAAATTAACATCATTCCACACAGTAGTAGGTAAAGAAATAAAGGTTTCAAAATTAAATCCTCCACCTAAAGAGTTCCAATTAGAACCAGCATTAGAACTCCACCAAGCATTAACACCACCTCCACCACCTCTCCACCAATAACTATTAGAAGTATCTCCTCCGTTAGATTTTTGATGAATAGTAATAAAATAATCTTCTCCACTTACTTGAGTAGCTGGAGTTCCAAAAAAAATTTCTACCCATGAATATCCTACTCCAAAACTAGATTCAGATACTTCAGTAGAAGCTAGTAAATTATCTGGAGCACCTGATACTCCATTTTTATCATAAATAGACACTACCATATCATTAGGAGTGCCTTCTTTTTTTATATTTATTTTTACACTGGATATACTTCCATTTAAACCTGCTGTAAAGCGTTGTGCTCCTCTTCTATTAGTATATATTTCTAACCAGTCAGAAGCTCCTCCAGTATAAAGTTGGTCTTGTGTTGCCATTATTTTATTCCTTGTTTCCAACCTGTAGTTGGTTTCTTTCCATTATCGTCTTTACCCCATTCTAATTCTCTTCTTGTAATATCTCCCACCTTGTAACGACTATCAGGAGATTGAAATAAAGATATTCGATAACATGTTATTTTATCTTTTACTTTTCCTTTTAAATATTGACATCTAATTGTAGGTTTACCTGCTTTTTGACCAGTTTTACCATAAAAATTTTGTGTAATTTCTGTTTCGTGATTATATTGCTCATAACCATTTAATGTAATATAATTGCCATCTGGTAATCTAAAACTTATTGATTGAATTGGTTTATTTGGCATTATGTGCCATAAAGTTTTCATATAATTACCATTACTTATAAAATGAGTTCCATCTTTAAACCATACTTTAAAAAACATTGTTCCTCCTTATTTTTTTGCTGTAATGTTTTTATGACAATCCTTGCATAATGTAATACCATTATCTATATCCCAAAAAGGTTTATATTTTATAGCTAATCCAATTAAAGTTTCTTTATCTTCTATAGGACTGAATTGGTTATATTCTTTTAAAAATTCTTTTAATAATTTAGCAAAAGGAGTTTTATGATGAGATTCTAATCTACATCCAATTAAACCACAATCTTGACAAGTATGATTGTCTCTTTTAAATATAGATTCTCTCCATAATTTATATTCTATTATATTGTATAGTTTATGATGTAAATCTGTCCTTCCATCTATATAAGAATGTAATTTTACCTTCCTCATTCCTTCTGAGATTTTTATTCTATGGTCATTAGTCAATACTTTGTTTTTATGAGATTGTCTCATTTTATATTTTGATTCTTCTGTATGTTTAAGTTTAGGTTTACAAAATCCCATTTTCATTAATTGTCTTTTTTCGATTCTTAAATTTGGATAAATTATAAAAGATAATTTTATAGCTTCCTTACGAGTTCTAATTTTTATATTATATTTAAGTAAAACTTTTTTTATTGTTTCAGTATGAACATGATATTTTAAAGTTAGTTTACCTAAACTTAATCCTTTAGTATAATTGCTTATAATATATTTTTCATCTATTATTTTCATAATCGCTCTCTTTAAAATAATCTCCCATGATTTTTTGTATCAGGAAATTATTAATCTATACTTTATTAATTAAAAGTATATCTTACGGAAATTATAGGTGTTTCCTGAGCTGGTGTAGCTCCTATAGGAATTAATACTTTCACATTATAATAAATTATATGTGAACCACTTCCTAATGCACCTGAACCGCCATTCATTAATGATTTATTAGATGCTCCAGCTATAGGCGTTCCTGACCAACTTGCTCCAGGAGAACCATCAGTAGTTCTTACAACTCTAATATAAGAGTTTGCTCCATTACCTGCACCTAAACAATTTAAATCATTGCTATCATGGTCATTATCATCCCAAGCTTCTAAAGTAGGTTCTGTAGCTGTTCCTGCATCAAATTCAAATCTTAAAACAAAACGATTATTATCTGAACCAGCTAAATTTAATTCTTTTAATTCCTGACCAGTAGCTGAGAAGTCTAATAAAAATAAACTAGGAACTTCATAAGCAGAACCAGTAGGGACTAGCGGAGAAGCTTCATTTAATTCAGCGTCACTAGGTGTATCTTGACCATCTGCAACTACAGCAGAACCATCTGACCAAATAAGTTTATCATTTACTAAATCCAGGCTTACAAAATTGCCAGAGTCAGTAGTGTCATTTGCAGTATCATTTGCTTTTATTGTTAGATTTGTTGCCATTATAGTTTACCTCCTCTTCTAATTGATTTATTATTAAAGTTCTTATTTTAATATCTGGATATTCATTACAATTTAAATGTATTTTTATATCCTGAATACAATGTTTAGAATCTATAATTTTATATTCTCTTAATAAATCTAAAACACTTTTTTCAAATTTTTCTTTTGAATCTCCATTAATGTTTCTTTCATCAATTAATTTACCATAAAATTTCCATACTAAATTATACAATAAATTATATTTCCATTTCTTATACTTCCTTTTTAAATCCCTTACAATATTCATAACTATCCCCCTTACTTTTAAATTAATTTTTCTATTATCTTTTTAAAATATTTTAATAATTTTCTTAATTCTTTAGGATAAGCATTATTGCTAATAACCACATCTGATACTAATTTAGGTTTTTTATATTCTTTTCCTTTAGGAGAATATTTAGTATAAATTGCAATACATATATCCTCAAAAGGAAACGTATTACAACTAATTTCTAATATATGCTCACCACAATCACATTTAAATTCCATACTATCTCCTATTTACTAATTCTAAATTTTTTATTTGCAAATTTTAATAAATCTTTTGCAAGTCTTTTTGCTTCTGTTTGATTAAGCATTACCATATCAGTAAAAGGTATTCCTATTAATAATATATGCCAACACCATCGCAATTTCTTTTTTAATGTTAATTTTCTACTATTATCTATACCCATATTAAAAAAAGCTATATCTATAGAAGCAATTCCGTCATAATTTGTATCATAACTCATCATAAGCCCTTCATCATGACAATCACATTCATAAAATTTTGACCAAAGATTTTCGGTATATTTTTTCTTTTTCATTATAGCTCTCCTTTTAATTTATAGTTATCACCAACTATTAACTTTTAATATTATAGTATATTCTTGACTATCGGTTCTCATATTAGTTGGATAATCTATTGGTTCTATTCTTTTAACATTAAACTCCCAATAAGTAGAATCTGTTTTATCTAATCTAAGTTTAAAGGGTGTATTAACTGGAATCTTATCTTCTATATCTACTATTAAAGCAGTTATTTCTTCATATCCTTCACTAGCTCCATCTATAGCAAATAAACCTGTTATTTCTGCGTCCCAAGAAGGAGTTCCTGCATCTACTACTAATACTCCTTTTCCTCTTACTCCTTCTATTTCTATTGGTCTCATAGGAGATTGTGGTAGATTAGTAGATTGAACAAGTTTAAACTCATATATTAGAACAGTTCCAGAAGAATTATATAATTTAAATTTTGGTAATACAGGCATGGTTATTTCTCCTTTGTATGAAAATCTTTTATTCTATTGTTTAATTTATCTATATCTTTCAACTCATGTTCCCATACAATTAAAGTTTTATAACCGTATTTAGCATAAGTGGGTATTCGTTTTTTGTCCTTTTGTTTCATATTCTGTAAATTATGCCAATAATCTCCGTAAAGTTCTATTATTTTCTTCTGTCCATTTATATTAACAAAGTCTGGACATAAACCATCTAAAATAAGCTTTCCATTTCCTATGAATTTATATTGGTTTGGATATAAATTATTAAGTAGTTTTTCTAATTTACATTCTACTTTATTTTGTTTGACGTTTCTTGCTTTTATTTGATTTTTTACATAGTCTTTGTTTTTCCAGTTTTGTTTAGCAGAATGGCGTTGACAGGTTTGATTACCAAACCTAAATGTTTTCCAATGAATAGGTTCATTACAAACTTTACAATAATGGGATTTTATACTTTCTCCATGAATAAAATTAGGATGGCTATTATTTCTTAAACAAGCCTCTCTATGTTTTTTATTGTGGCATCTTCCATAAAAGCCATTATTTTTACCTTTAAATTTATTAGGATAAGTTTTACAATAAAGAGTTAAAGCTTCTGAATTAGTTCTTGTTTTAATATTATATTTTTTTAAATAATTTAATATAGTTACACCGCTACACCACATTTCTTCTGCTATAGCATTAGAAGATTTTCCATTCTCAATATATTCTTTTATTAAATAAAGTTTTTTTATATGACACTTCATATGTTCTCCTTATATTTAGAAACTGTCTAAATACCTTTGCATAGATTTTTTTAAAGGTGTAATTTGCTGTGCTAATGCTTCTTCTATTTTAGGTTCGACAAAGTTCCAAACTTTATCTTTTATTTTTTTAGCTACTACATCAGGGTCTATAATAATTTGTAGATTTTGAGAAAAATTTAATATAGGTGTAATATTTAATCCTGCTAAACCAGTAGCTATATCTTGAGCTTTTCTCCTTTCTTGTCTTAAATCTTTAAACCCTAATCTTCTAGCTCTACCTAATATACCCCTAGTAGCACCTCTTCTATCTGGGCGTTCTGGTCTTTCTGCTATAGGTATTTTTTTACCTTCTCCTTCAAAGAAAAACTTTTCAGCTTGTAATTGTTCAAATTTACTTCTAAATTGTTGTGCTAATATTTGAGTTTCTTTATCTGATAAATCTTTTAAACCTATTTGACCTCTTATAATTTTAGATATATTAGTAGCTATATCTTCGCCTTGTTTTTTAGCTATTTTCCATATTTTTACAGTATCACCAGATAAATTCTTTCTTTTAATTTCTTCTTGAGTAATAGCTTTTTCAGTAGCTAACATTCTATCTAATTGAGTTAATTCATTTGCTCTTCCAAATATAGAATCTTCTATAGCAGATTTAGCTTCTAGAATTTGTCTTGCAGAAGCCCCTCTTAATTTCATTAATTCTAATTCATGAGATATTAATTTATTAGTTCCTTTTATACTTTCATCTAATAAAGCAATTTCTAATTTATTCCTTGCTTGTAATACTTGTAAACTATCTTCTTCTAATCTTTTCTTGCCAACTAATCCAGTTAAATCGTCTAATCTAGTCTGAGCTATTTCACTAGCAGTAAATCCTAATTTTTGCATTATTCTTAATGTTTGTTCTGCTACTTCTTTACCCTCAGAAGCATTGTTCAATTTTTTCTGATTTTCTGCTGAAGTTGCTTTTAATATATCAGATTCTTCTTTTAACAAAGAAACAGTTCTTTGTAATATTAATGCTAATTCTGTATCTTCGCTTAAAACTCCAAGTTCTTGCATCCTACCATTAATTATTTGCATATTTTTACTTGCTTCAGTAACTGCAACATTTAATTTTTTATATTCGCCAGTAGCTTTTATTTCATCTAGACTTTTTCCTGCTTTTTGACCTGAAATAACTAATTCATTCATACGTGTATTTAATTTTGTAAATATTTCATTTAATCTATTAAATTTAGCTGTTTCAATTCTAAATTTTATTTGTCTTCCAGCTCCTAATAAAAACTTCATATTATTATTTAAAACTCTTAATTTTACAGCAAAAACGCTAACGCCTAATATACCTTCTGATATATTATTATTCATTTCTTTCAAAGCTTGTGCGAAATCCTTTGCACCAGTAATAGAAACTAAAAAAGCTTCACCTGTAAGAAAAGTTAAATTTTTCAACCTAGCTAATTGACCAGCAATAGTATTCATTTTAATATCTGCTAATTTTTTAGTAAATCCATCAGCATTTTCCGAAGCATTTTTTAGTGCTTCATCTAAACCTTTCATATCTTGCAATAATAACTGAATAGGAGTTCTACCTCTGGTTGCAAATATTTTCTGTAAAGCGGACTGCTGTTCTGCTGTTAATTTACCAGTGTCTCCTATTGATGATTTAATTTGACGCATTAACCCTAAAAAATTCAAAGGAGCTTTAGGGTCAAAAGTTATTCCAAAAATATTTCTTAATTTATCTCCATTTTTAATAATCTGAATCATACCTCTAGCTAACAATCTACCTGTTCTACCACCACGCAACATCTTTGTATTTAAAAAACCTATCATAGTAACTAATTCTTCAAAAGTATCGGTTAAACCAGAAGCAAAAGGAGCTAATTTTGAATAACCATCTACTAATTCATTCATTTGAACATCTTGAGTTGCAAAAGTAAAATTAAGGGTATCTGCTATTTTAGTAAACTTTTCAGATATAGTCAAATTATCACCTAAAGCATCTCCCATAGTATTATAAGCACCTGCAATAGCTCTAGCAATTTGTTTAGCACCGATACCAGTAGCTACCATAGATTGTATAGTAGGGATAAAAGCTTGCATAGCTTCTCTAGTATCTAAATTAGCAGTTCTTAAAAAGTAAAAAGCTTCTGCCATATCATTAATAGGAACCCTAGTATCTTTAGCCATACTTAAAATAGTTTGTCTAATAAGCACCATATCAGCATTAATAGATTTAGAATTAGCAGAAACTATTGTTTTAATAGTCGCCAATTGGTCATCTAATTTAATAAAAGTTGTAACTAAAAATCTAACAGTTTGTAATACTCCCATCATAGCCATTCTAAAAGCAAACCAAATAGGCACAACAATAGCTACTCTTCTTAATGCTTTAATGAGTGCACCAGAATGAACAGTAGCAGTTTTAGCAGAAGTTCCAATGCCTCTTTGAGCTGACATTATACCACGTAATTTTTGAGTAACTAGTCTATCTCCTTGTATACTAGCCATAAATTGTATTAAATAGTTTTTTATATTTGCCATAATAATACTTCCTTAATTTATTTTGTCCTCTTAAATATTGTGCTAGGTATTGAACTAGCAGTATCTATTTTTTTCTTTCCTTTATCTTTGTCTTCTTTATTTTTCTTTTTGCTTCTATATAACAAATAAGCTTCTGTTCTAATATCGTCTTCTATCACTTCTTTATCAATATATCTCTCATTATTATTTATATCGCTATATAATACCTGATATACTTCTAACCATCTTAAAAATAACATTTGAAACATAGTTAAATCTGTTTCATTATTGAACAATTTTATACTTCCTAGTTCTTTAGCTCTAGTGTATATAAATTGCCAATTATAAGACCTGGCTAATTTTCTTATCAATTTTTCCATACATTTACCTATATATTAAGTAGTTAGCTAATGCTAATGATTTATTTATAAGTAATTCTTCCTCTGAAGTTTGAAATTCTTCAAAAGTATCAAATACTCTTACATATTTATTTTTTGCTTTATTTTCTTCTTTATCAACAGCTATTATTTCTTGTTCTAAAACTAAGTAAGTATAATAAGAATTAATAGCTACTAATATATTATCTTCTATAGAATAACTCATTAAATCAGTTTTTTCTATATTAAGAATAGCTTGCTGGTCTTTCATTTCTAATACTTTCTTTTTTAAAACTTCGATATTCTCTTTGTTTTCCATAGTTGCTAATCTAATCATCATCTTTTCCATTTCATATTGAATCTTTTCTATATCAGCTTCCATTTTATCTATATCAATACCTCTTTCTTTATATTTGGCAATCCATTGTTTTCTAAATAACATGGTATCATCTTTAATTAATTCTGTATAAGTCTTCCTTCTAAATTTTTCTAACTCTAGCTTTTCTTTAAAATTAGGTTTTCTTAACCTATAATGTTTCTCGTCACATTCAAAAGGTATTTTATTATCCTTTACTATATTCTCCATTTCATCTAATTGACCTAATTCGCTTATTACGTTTAAAAATTCCTTCTTAGCTTCTTCCTTACTTACGTTTTTCTGTTCCATACTTCCTCCTTTAAATAGAAAAAACCTAGAGTTCTTTTTTGTCTCTAGGTTTAGTAAATACTACTGTTCCAATTTTTAAATGCAACTCTACTATCTGTTTTAAAATTCTACTTTCTTCGTAAATATTCTCTTTTATAAGGGATTTATAAAGACTTGGAGTTAATACTCCTTCTTTCTCTAATACTTCTACACGTTTACAAAGAATACCTACTAGTCTTTTAGCATGTTGGTCTAATATTATTTGTATTTTTTTATAATCTTCCATCTTACATTCTCCTTACTTTGTGTTAGGAAAGCAATAATCAAGGTTACTTGACACCACCCTCCTTTTATAAGGGGAGAAGAGCTTTAAAGAAATCCTCTCCCCACCAACTTAAATTCAAGTCAGGAGAGCTATCCACTCAGTGAACACCCTCCTAACTTAGTTTACCGCTCTTAAATACCTAAAATACTGGTATCAGCAGTAATAGATAAATCTTCACCTTCCAACGTGTTATCTCTCTTAACATATTCATTAACACCAACAGCAGGTTTCATTTCTGTAGCACTTAATCCATCGGCTCTAAAACCATATTTAAAGTTAGTTTTGGTATTATCGTCAAAAACTTTAATAACCAAACTTGCCTGGTCTGTTAATTTTTCTACGTCTATTATTCCATATCCAGGGTCTACTCCACGAAGAATTTCTTCTACTGTATGTCCTTCTAATATTCGACCTAAAGTTACAGATACTGTAGTATTACTAATACCTCTCTGCACTACATTCTTATTACCTATTTCTCTCTGGTCTTCTCTGTCAAACCTAACATCCAAAGTAACACTCTGTAATCTATAAACATAATCAGCAGAACTAGGTTTACCGCTACCTGGAACAAACAAATAGATAGATACACTGTCACCAGCTACAGCCTCAACATCTACATCATTTGGTGTAAATTGCACATCAGGTGCTATAGCAGAACTATACCAAGATTTAATTATATCTCCAGATTGTATACTTACAACTGTTAATTCTTTAGAACCGTCTGAATAGCTATAATCAGTTGTTCTAACTAATTCTGTTGAAACACTCCCTCTAACTCTTACTACTCTAAACATAAATACTCCAGCATTGTCAGGGTCTACAGCAGGTGCTTTAGCAGATAAATCAATTACATTGTCTCCGCCTGAACCAGCAGTATGTTTATTGTAAATAAAATATTTATTATCCCCTTGTAATTGCCTTGCACCTTCTCCAACCAAATCAAAACTTCTTTCGATGTTAGCTTGAGGGTCTCCTATTGTAATAGAAAAACCAGCAGTTCTTAGAGCAGGATAATAAATTGTTCCATTAAAAGCTCCAGCGTCATCAGTCATATAACCAGCTATATCAAAATAAGCATTTTTAAAATCACTTATAGTTATAGCATCTTCAGCTACATCGCCCTTACCTTCATTATTAACTAACTTCTGCCAGAATTCAATATTACCATATTCTAGCTGAGTTAATCGGTAGCCGACTGTAGGACTTTTCTTTAAATAACCTACTACTCCTTCTCTACCTATTTCCTCGATTTTTTCCCTATTTAATCCGACTGTGGGGTCTATCCCCTGTGCTCTGTCAATCTCTGCATCGTCTACATCGCCCAGAATAGGAAAAATTCTTGGTTTGTAAAAATCCGCATGTATTAAATTACCCATTTTCTTCTCCTCCTATGAGAATTAATTTTGGTAATACCCTTTCTTCTTCTATAAGATTAGGTATAATCATACAATATCTATAAAATACTACTTACTTTATCTGTTTTATTTAAAAATTACTATCTTCAATAAAAAAATAACTACTGTTAATGCTCCTAAAGTAATACTTTGAATTATTCTGTCAATTAAATGAGCAGAGCAATGATTAGTTATTTTTTTAGAGAAATCGTCCATTTTCGTTTCTAATACAGCTATCCTTTCTTTGATAGTATTATTCATATTAAGTCTCTATCCTCCCAATGCTAATACCTAGCGTCACTAAATTGTGAAATCTATCTGGAATTTCTAAATCATCTTTTTGTATACCAAAATCTACAGGAGTATCTTCTATAGTTAAAACACGAATTCTTCCAAAAAGAACTGTGCTATCTACTTCTCCATCTACTACTGTATGTTCTAAAAAAGGACATCCATCTTTTATATTATTAATTAACCAATCTTTTATATCTAATTTTTGACCATCGCTATTAGCAAATATATCAATTAATACTTGAGTAGTTCTAATAGTAGCAGTATCTCCTACTTCTGCTTTTGTATGGTCAGTTTCTCCTGCTCTTAGCACTAGCATAGGTAAATTTATACCTTTGACATTTTTGAATGTTTTCTCGATTCTATCAATTCCCCAATCAGCTAGAAATAAAGGTTTCAAAAAATCTACTAGTGACGCTTCGATGTCACGTGATACCCTGTATTTTCCCATATTATAACCTCTTTAATTTTTGAAAAAGATTTATTAATTTTATTTGAAAATGAAAATCTGAAGCATCTATATAATTTATAGGTCTTATAGGAGTTTTAGGTATCATTAAATAACCTAAAGATTCTCCTAAAGTAGATTCTACTCCGCTTCTCCATCTATCTTTACCTTTTCCTCTTAAACTAGAATTAGGTCTACTTCCATCGAAATGACCACGACTAGGAGGTGGAATAAATTTTTCACCAGAAGTAGTAGCTCCATAATTTAAAACATACCAATAAGGAGCTTTTTTATTTAAAGTAGGTATAAACCCTATACCCCATCCAACTACTCCAGGGATATTAGATATTTTTTTCATTTTTATAGTTCTAGCTAAATTACCAGTTCCACCACTTCTTTTTCTATTAATATTTATATATTTCTTCATAAATCTTTTAGTTACAAATCCTAATTTCATAGCTTCTAATTGAAATAAAAACCAATCCTTTCTTATAGTAGTATCAATTATCTCTCGAACATTAAATTTAGGTGTTATTTTAACGCTTAATTTAGTCATTTTCTAATTCCTTCTCTATAAATCTTAATTCATCATTTATTAACACTATCATTCCTATTTTATGATTTTCGTTTTCAGTCCACCAAGAAATCCACCAATCAACAATTTTTATACTAGGAGTAATTTTATTTTTCATTTAAGTAACCTTCTCTATATAAATATATGCTCTTAAAAATTGGTCTTCTATTCTGAATTGTAATTTTTCATTTCTTATCCAACCTTTATAAAACTCATTTCCTATACCAATACGAAAAGTTTTTTCTAATAAACTTTGATATTTCTTTTTAATTATAATCTCTTTTGCTTTATCTGTTACCACTCCTGGCATAGCATATTGTATTTTAGTAAAAGTTAAATCTGTAACTATAGCAGAAACTGGTAAAGAGGGCATTTGGGTAAAAACAACATTTTTCTCATAAGGGTCTAAAACTGTTTCTCTAGCCATATATAATCTAATTCTTTGTGATTGTTCTCTAAATAATTGTTCCATAATATCCTTTTAGTTTAATAAATATACGTATACATCAGTAGAAGTTTCAGTAAGTGGTTGTCTAAGTTTTGCAATAGTATAATTATGTAATACATCGTCATCTTGTTTTTCTAAATAACCAGGAGTATCAGAAGATTGTAAATAATCTCCTTCAGAAAGAACTTCTGCACTTTTAACTAATACTCTTGCTCCTATTAAGGTTTTCTCAGAATGTATATCATAGCTATCTCCCATACAAGCAACTGAATAAGCAAAATCACTGGCTACTGCTTCTATTAAAGGGTCTGAAACTTTTCCATATTTACCTGTATCTACTACATTTCTTGTTTTTTCTGATTGAGTATCTTCATCCCAATAGGTTTCTTCTTTTTGTTTTCTAACCACAAACACATTACCCATGCTATCTCTAGAATTAGTTACCCCTTGATATATACCTATACATTTAGAGTCTTGTGAACTAGTTGTTCTATATATTTTTCCATCTATAAGAGATACACATTCCCCTATTTCTAAATCAGTATCTCCTAATTGATAAAAATGATAACCAGTAAAAGTAGTATTTATAGTTTTATTTCCTATATATAAAATTCCACTATCCGCACCTTGAGAAGCATCGTCTATATGATAAGTAGAATCATAATTATCTTGACCTATTACTACTCCTGATTTAGAAAGTAATCTTCCACTTATATCTGTAATATTATACGCATTAAAAGTTCCTGAATTTGCTGAAAGGTCTCCTCCTACTTCAAGACCATAAGCAGTTAAAGAACCTGTTCCATTTTCAAAACAAATTAGACCATCTCCATCACCTGTAGTTGATATTGCACTGCCACCATAAATAAGACAATCGCCATCTGTCATTTGAAAGGCTTGTGCTTTTCCTGTAGATGTAGCATTTGCGATTACTACTACATCATGTAGTTCAAAATAACTATCAATAGAACAACCAATCCCCTTTGCAATTGCAACAGATTGACAATCGCTATTCACAGTTATAGACCCACCATACATAAGTAATTTATGTCCTGCAGTTAATCCGATACCATTAGCTCCTTGTATAGTAGAAGTTCCACTATGGTTTACTACTATATCACAATTTATTAATTTCGTTACATCATCAACGCTACCACCAAAAAGACCTTTAGTTAAATTGTTACTTGTTCCTGCATAAGTATTGGTCATTTCTATCTTACAATCTTGATATAGAATACTACCACTCCAATTATAAATTGCTCTAGAAGCTTGTAAGGCTACTGAAGATGTCCAATTAAAATCACAATTTTTAAAAATAAATTGAATATTATCTGCGGTTGAAAGTGCATCATTTATTCTTACACAATAATCAGTTGTATTAGTAGCTTCAGTTATATTTACTGTAAATCCTTCTATCCATATATTAGTTTTACCAGTGGAGGTTATAGTTATACCAGTAATTTGAGTAATAATTGTATTTAATTTAGAACCAGTAGCAATAAGAGCTACATTATCTTGAGTCATAGTAATTGCTTCTGAATAAGTGCCTTCAGAAACTAATATAGTAGCACCTGCTCCTGATAAACTATCTAAAGCTCCTTGTATAGTAGTATAATCTCCATTAGCACCTACAGTAACTACATCTAAATTATCTCCTCCAGCTTGAGCTACCCATGTAAACTTACCAGTTGCCAAATCGTAAGATGGAATATAATTATCCGAAGGACTATTAGTAGCATCAAAATCATCTTGTCTAATAGGTTGTAATTGCTGTCTTCTTATAGAAGTATTTCTGTCTGCCATTTGACTACTCCTTTTCTTCTAAAGGCGGTTCTAATAAATCATTAATAAATAAAATGACACCTTGTAATCTTAATTTTTGTGCTTTTGTATCTTCTATTACTTTATCTGCTTTTTTAATTTCTTTATTTACCCATTCGGCTTTTTGTCTTATAACTTCTCTTAAATTATTTGAATCTAATTGCCTATTCTTTTTCATTGTTTCAAGAGTTTTTTTTTGTTTCTTATTTAGTTTAGAGTTTTTTCTTCTTTTCATATTTCTCCTTAAATTGGTAGTAAAACGTATATTTAGGCTTCACTTAACTAAATCAATTGTCTATAATGTAGTGAATCAGAATCAAATCACCTGTTAATGGAGCTGTCACGAAAGAAACAGTTGTTCCAGCAATAGTATAATCTTTACCAGAGCCAACCTGTTGTAATAACCCATTCAAGTAAACCTGAAGAGAATTAGCAATAGGAGTATTGCTCAAAGTAAAATCAGTAGTAGCACCATTAGCATTAGCAGATTCATCTTCAAACTGTATATCACTTTCAACTATATTATCAGTTACAGCATCAACAGATAAAACTCCATTAGTAGCAGTTAAACCTGTGCCAGCTATAGCAGTAGCATAATCAGCAAGTGATTCTTTCTTAGAAGAATTATCCGTAGCATCAACAATAGCAATAGAATCAGCAGATACATCGACTACTGCACCTGTTAATTCATTAAGGTCAATAGCCATTACTCCACTAGAAGCAGAGAGACCATCGCCAGCTAAACCAGTAGCTACATCATCATTAATCATAGAATCAACTACTTTAGTAGCACCAATAGCAACAACACCAAGATTAGAAATAGTAATATCACCAGAAACTGCAACACTAGTAATATCTGTTCCATCTCCAATCAAAATCTGCTTATCAGTTTTAGCATCTAAATCAGTAGGAGCATTGCTTCCTCCACCAACTTTAATACTACCCTGAGCTATATTAGCCAGTTTATCATTAGTTACACCATCGTCTTTCAACTGTAGTGTATCAACATCGCCATCTTTAATCTGTAATCCACGAATTTTTGTATTTAAACTCATTAGTTACCTCCTTTTTAATAAGATTTTCATCTCATTACAAGGGTCATTTTCAGGCTCTTACGAGCTAAGTTACCGCATTTAACCTTGCGGAACACGTTTTACTACTCAGTTTCATTTACATATGTAAAAAACTATATATTTTTTATTTCTTATCAATCCATCCACTTCCACTGCAAGTGCATTTTTGGAATCCTTGTCTTATTTTACATTTATTAGGACATTTTACTATTAAATTTTCTTCTGATAATTGTTTAAACAATTTATTAAGTTTACGATAAAATGAATTCATAATCTCTTTTTTATAATATTTATAGTCAGTAGATTTAGAGCCAGTTTTAAAAGCTATTAAATCGAGGACTCCTTTCATTATTTCCATATTTGCCAAGTATATCTGACTGGCTATTTGTTTCATCATTATCTCCTTATTATTTTATATAATCAACTAAAATTTCGTCTGATGCTATTATATTAATTCCAAATGAAAATTCTGTAGTTGTATGAATAGTTATATTTTTTTCTCTTATTCCGTTAAACAATATTCTTAAAGTTCCACTTGAAAATGGAAAAGCAGTTTTGAATCTTTTTGAAGTTAATTGAGTAGGGGTTTCTCCATATACAAATCCTATTTCAACTACATCCATTACAGATTTATTTTGCCATTTTTGAATAATAGCATTATAAACTAAAATATCCCCATCCTGTTTATTAGATAAATCTAATCCACCTAATCCAGTTCCAGGAATAGCGTCTATAGTTTTTAATTCAACTTTAAAAATTTCTTTTTCTACAAATTCTACATGTAAATTATCTGGAATTGCCATTTAAACCCTCTCACTTAATTTCTATTTTGCCTTGTAGATTCTGTTACTACAAAAAATCCTTCAAATAATGTGTCTTCATTTTCTTCATCGTCTTTAAAGTCGAAACTGTAATAATATGATTTAGCTGTTAAATTTGTATTTATTTTTGTTAAAGATATTAAAGATTTACCATTTTTAGGGTCTGTATGGTCAGTAATTTTTATATCTATTTTTGCATTGGCATCAGAGTCTTTCATACTTTCTTTAACAGTAAAATAAAGTGTCCAACCAGTAATATCTATAGGAGCACCTGTTTGTTTATTAGTAAATACAGCTTCATATGACTTAGTAGATTTCTTCTTTATTTTTAATTTTATCCATTCCGCCATAATTTACTCCTTATAAAGTAATCACTCCAGAAACTCCTATTCCCATCTTGAATCTGGAAATTAATTTTTCTATCTTTATGTCTTTAGGTAATCTTCCTTCATATTCTACAGTTACATTAGGTAAACGATAAACTGTGTATTCTGGAAGTATTAATATTGAACTAATTAAAGCAAATAAATCCGTTGTCATTTGGTCTGGGGTGGGAAAAATTTCACCATTATCTAATTCATAATCCATTTGACTATAAGCAAATACACTTACCCAAACTAAACTAGCTCTTAAAAATTCATCTAATTCTGTATCAGAATATTTAACATAAGTATAATCTACTTCTATTTTATCATTATCAATTAAAGAAGTTAATATTGTTATTTTATTAGTAGTAGAATCATAAGACCAGCCACCACTTTCTATTAAATCTGCTCCATTTTTTAATACTTTAGTAATAGACGAAATATTAGACTCTGCTAAAGTAAAAATTGAAGAATTAGTATAAGAAAATACTTGAAAATCGCTTCTAGCTAAATCTGTTATTAATGCTCTAATTTTAGTTCTAATTCCATCTAATACCATATCAATTCTCCTTTTGGTCTTTTTTAATCCCTACTCTTACTAACAATATTTCTTTTCCTCTTGCTCCTTTGAATTTAAACTTATTTTTCTCTAATACTTCTTTTAAAGGATTATTTATTTTTCCTTTCCAATATAACTCTTCATTACCTATATTCCAAAGCATAACTTTTATAAGTTTATCGGCATTTTCTGGTGTTTCACTTAAAATTTTTATAAATTTTCTAGGAAATTTATCAGAATATCCGCATATATAAATAAACCCAATATTTTCATCATAGATTATTTTATCTCCTTTTTCTAATCCAGCATATAACAAATCTAAATTCTCTTTTAAAAAATATCTTAAACGGTCTTTTGTAATATACAAATCTCTATAAGCATCTGGAAAATTTTCCAGTAATTCAGTTATAATTATTTTATTCTCTATTGAAATTTTCCCTGTTTTAAGTTTTATCATATATTCTCGCTTATAAGTTTAAAATACTCTCCCCAATAATTACGATTGAAATTTGCTTTAATGTTACATTTTTGGCATAAGGTAATTAAATTATCTTTATTACAATTCTGTTTATTATAATCTATGTGATGCACACATAATATTCTTTTATAAACTATAATATACTCTTCTTCTGTAATATTACAATTCTCACCTTGACAAGTATAATTATCACGTTTACGAATTTTTAACTTTAAATAATTAGTAAATTTTAAAGGATATTCTCTATTTAGATTTTCTATCCAGTTAGGGTGCAAATGTCCAATTTTACCAGACATAGGATTAAGATTTCCTTTGACTGAACAAGAATGACATCTAATAGCCCCATAAGAAATCTTTTTATCACAATCAATACATTTAAAATTTTTTAATGAGCGACCATCTATATAATTTGCTCCTAAAATTCCTGTATGTGCTTCTTTATTTGTTCTAAGTTTAATATTATATTTTTTTAAATAATTACAAATTGTGCTAGATGAACATCCTATTTCTTTAGCCAATTTATTAGTAGATTTCTTCTTTATAATATATTCTATTTTCAATACTTCTTATTTTATTTGCTTCTAATTTATTTCTTATTTTTATATTATATTTTATAAGTGCATTTTTAAGAAAATATTCATTACAAAATAATTCTTTAGCAATTTGCTTCATTGATTTCTTTTCTTTCAAATATTTAGTTTTTAATATCTTTTTAGTTATTTTCATAATTTTATTTAGTGAAACTGGAAGGGGAGTTTTCCGCTCCCCTCCAGATTATTGTTGTAACTCTATATATTATAAACAGTTACTACAGTATTGCACTTACATCGCTGGTGCAAATTGCCTTAGGATTGGTAATTGCAAATACAACCCATTCCGCTCCGAGGACACCATAACCTAAAACATTAGAAGAAGTTCCAGAAAAATCTATAACTTGAGGAGTTCCACCAACAACTATAGCTCTCTGAGCACTATCTACATCTGCACCCATAAGATTTGCTATATCAGCAGTAATCTTCCTTCTAACAAATTTAACAGGTTTTCCCTGTGCTATTCTAGAATTCCTAGCAATAAGAATCATATGCTTGGGATTTAACAAAGCCTCTTCTCCGCCACCACTTGTTGATTCAACTTTACCAAAAATCTTCATGGTAGTAATACCGAGTTCTCTTAGCTTAACAGTCAATGTAACATTATAATTAAATGTGCTAGCATTGTCCTTATCATAGGTATCTATTGCTTCTTTTACTCTTGAACCGAGTAAAAGTAAGAAACCATCACCATAATCTTCAACTTTATGTTTCATAGCCATAATTACATCATAAAGGTCATCAGCAGAAACTGCATTACTTGATTGCACAGCAGAATTACCAGGAACATTTGTTCCAGCTTCTATACCATCAAGAATTAACTTTAATTCTCTTTTATCCATTCCTCTAGTAATAGCTTCTTTCTTTCTTCCTAATACTTTTGTATCTGGATTTCCAAGAACATCATTAACCAATACATATTCCAACTTTGAATTTAAACCCTGAAAAGTTATTTCCGTATCTGCCAGGGGACTTCTTTTAACTGTTATCAATTTACCATCTGCTGTATCTACCACAAGGATAGTATCTAAATCAGAATCAACATTGGTATATCTCCAAACTTTTTCACCTGGTTCTGCTGTATCTACATCGGCTATTTCAGCGATTTCTACAGGAACAGGAAGTTGTTCATTAATTGGTTCTCCAATTAACTTAGATATTTCTAATCTTAAATTTTCGTCCATTTTATTTACCTCTTAAAAAATTATTAATACTATATCTTTTTTTATTATCTTTTTTACTTCTTTTTCTTCTTAGGAAATGCCACTTTATTTATTTCTTTACGATATTTAGTATAATATCCATCATCTTTTTTCTTTAAGCCAACTATATCTGAAGAAGATTGTTCCATGCTAGATTTCAGTTCAGCATTTTCTTTCTCCAGCGAAGCTTTCTCAAATTTGTCATCATTAACAAGTTGTTCATCAGTTAAATCATTTACAAAATCACCTAACTCTGCTCTTCTTGTTTGAACTTTAACAGCATTTGCCTTATAAAACTCTATCTTTTTACTTGATTCATCTTTTATCTTTGTTATTTCTTCTTTTAAAGAAATGACTGACTTATCAAGTTCAGTTAATTCTGTTTTACTCTTTTTTACTAATTGTGCCATTTTTTTAATAGCTTTTTTTCTTAAATCCAGTTTTTGATTAGCCAAAGTTAAAATTTTTGTAGATTCTTTTATTTTAACTATTGCTTTACGAATAACTTTAGATTTAGCATATTTGTCTATTAACTTTACTACTTCAGTTTTAGAAGGTTCTTTTTCTGCTAATACTGGCTCTACAATAGAATGAACATGTTCATTTGCCATATTTACTGCTCCATTCTCAATAACATGACTATGTCCATCTACTCTATTAGTAGTTCCATCTCCGTTTTCGTCTATTGTAAACTTATGAGAATTCCCAGCATCTTCTGAAGTTTTGCCTATATTAGCTTGATGTTTAACTATCTTTTCTAACTTCATCTGGTTTCCTCCTTGTTCTGAAGAATTTTCTATTTTCTTTATCTCAACTTCTGATATTTTTTCAATTTTCTTACTTCGTTTCATTTTAGTTATGTCAAAAGAAAAATTTAAAGAACATTTTGGGCAATTAATATTTCTAGATGTTACTCCTGAAATACCTTCATAATAAATCCATTTATTACATTGAGGACAATTAGTAGAACCCTGATAAGGAAATTGTAATTTATCTAACATTTCAGTTGATTTTTCTTTAGCAAAAGTTAGAATATATTCTTTTTTACAAGAACATATAACTTGTGCTTCTTTTTCATTTCTTGCTTTAAGTAACCATTGACCCATTTTACAAGAAGGGCATGATACTTTAAAATCTATAATCTGAGGAGGATAAATCATAGTTCCGTCTCGTTTTAAAATAGCTCTACATTTTGGACAATCAACAGTAGTTGCAATTTTAACATCAGGTAAATCTACATGCTCGAATTCTTCATTGCAATTAGAACACTTAATTTTATTATTCTCAACTTTAGGTTCTTCTGTTGGTTTAGAAGTTTCTTTAACTTCTTTAGGCTCTTCAACCTTAACTTCTTTAACTGGCTCCTCTACTTTAGGAACTACTACTTCTTTTTTAGGGTCTAATTTAGGTGCAATTTCTTTAGTTTTAGGTTCTTCTTTTTTTACTTCTGGTTTAGAGTCTTCAAGTTTTTGCTTCTTTTCTTTATTAAGTTTTTTCAGATTTTCCTCTACAGAATCTCTAAAATAATCTTTGTCAGCAGTTATGATGTTATTATTATTATATTTAGAAGCATATACAAGTTCTGGAATTTCTTTCCGAGCCATTTGTAATACTTTAGCATCTTTGAAAGCTGGAACGTTATCTTTATCTTCATATATAAGTGCCCCTCCAGCGATTTCCATTTTATGCAACTTATATTTTCCCCCGCCTATATTTTCTCTTTTGTTATCTGGAGACCATATTTCAAAAGAAGAAGACAATTTTCCTTTATTTAATAATGTTTTAGCTTGTTTAAATTCATCAGGGAAGTAAGATTTATAAAATACCCCATAAGCCATAACTTTATTACTTTTTTTAACAAATTTATAATCTATATAATGACCTACTACGATTTGCCTATCATGATTTATATTGACAGGTTTTCCAATAATCTGAGGTAAAACTTTTAATAGTTCCTTTTTAGGAAGTATAGCTCCATTTGAATTCGATTTATCTGTAAAAGCATAGATAGTCTTAAAAATGGCTAAATCTCTAGAGTTTTTTATACTCATTCCCCTTGCTTCGGCTACTTTTTCAAGTTCTGCTTTTTCTCTTCCTTCTACAAGAAAAGAAATCTCTGAACTTATTTCAAAATCTTTCAAAAACTCCTGAACTTCCCAATTAGTCAATATCATTTCCATTATTTTATTCCTCCATGTCAAATAAGCCGAGTGCCATTAAAATCGGACTCATATCTTTTTGCCCTTTTATTAATAATTCATTATCTAAATTTATCTCTTTACTGCCTCTAATATTCTTCTCTCTAGAAAAATTATATAATTTTTTTGCTATTACCAATCTTTCTGTGTCAAAATTAATTTTTTTAATACCTGTTATATCTAATTTATTAATTAAGTTAATTCTCTTTTTTCCTTTCAAATTAATATTATTATCTAATTTAAAGTTTTTTATTCCTTGTATATTTATAGAATTATTTAATTCTTTTTGTCGTAAAGCCTTTAATAAATATTCTACTTCTAATTCACTTTGACGTTTTCCTATAAGTCCATATGATACCTTAGTTAAAATTCTTTTCTTTCCTATTATATTATAGATTAATTCAAATTCAAATGATTTAACTCCTTTAATATCGAAGAACCAATCCCATGCTCTTATATAAGGTTGTCCACCTCTTCTTACTAAAACAGGAGTTCTATCAAGAATACCTTTTGTTGCTAGGGCTATTCCCTGTCTTATAGCAATAATTCCCTTAGTTATTAAAGACTGTCCCCTTATTCTCATATTATACCTTCTTTGTTTTATAACTTGTCATCGTAGCATCATTAGCAAATGTAGCTGTTATTTCATATTCTGACAAAACATTAGTATCTGCTTCACAATCTGCCGAAGTTGGATATATTTTAACAGTGGCAGAAGTCATACACCTTTGTTGATTCTTAGTTACATAAATAGGGTTGAAAATACGATAATTCTCCTGGCTCAATCCAAGAATCCTTTTAACCATATCTTCAATATCATATTCTTCACATTGATAATTTGCACCTTTACCATATGGAAAATGAGTATTATGATATACTATCAAAATCCAACTTCCTATTTGATTAGGAGTAAATGAAACTCTATATACTCCATCTCCTAATTCTTCAAATGTTATAGAAATTCCAGCCGAAATATTAGATACTTCATTTTTATCTGGGTCGTATAATATAGTGCTAAAATTACCAGGCGTTAGCCCTGTAACTGGATTAGTATCTTCGTCTAATACTACAAATTCGTCATAGGTTATAATATCTTTTGTGATTTTCATTTATATTCCTATTAGGGTTTAGGTAGGTAGAAAATTCTACCTACCTATCCTACTATATTTATTTTTCTAGAAAAACTTCAATTAAATCATTATATACCGTTGCACCTGAATCATCAGCAACCAATTTAACTGTTATTGTATGTTTACCAGCACTTAAATCAGAAATATCTGCACTTGCTTCTGCCATTTCATAAGTATTGGAAGTTGTATTAACAATAATTCTAGGACTTCCTTCCGCATCAATATAGATCTTTAAAGTTCCTTGTGCTCCAGAAACTCCCTCAACTTTTACTTCAGCATTAATGTGTAATTTTGCTGGTTGTATTCCAGTATTTGCACTTGTAGCTTTTGGAAGTTTAAACTCTTTAACACCTTCTTCAGAAATTCCAGTTACTGATACTTCAGTTTCATCTCCAACAAAGTGATGAATTTTCATAGCTTGAACAGATTTTGCTATAGTTACCGCTTGGTCTTTCAATTTACTTGTTGAAACTGATAAACTTGCTAATTTATTTTCATTAACTGCTCCATCTTCAATTTTTGAAGTTGGAAGTTCACCAGTTACTTTAGCTGTTGATAAATCTACTGCTCCATCAGCTATCTTTGATGCTGTAACTGCTCCATCTCCTACTTCTCCTACTCTTCTAATATAAATCATTTTGTTCCTCCACTTATTTATTTAATTTTTCTATCTATTATCTCTTTGTAGCCCACAAAAGTATTTCAGATATTAATCCTGAACCTGTAGTTTTATAATATATCTTTTCTAATTCAAACGTATCTGAACCTATTACATCTCTAATATTTTGACCACCTTGTAATGGGATTTCATCATTAGTATCCTCATTAAGTTTAATTATTACTTTTTTGTTTCCTGTATTCATAATAGTAAATTCTGTATATATAGAACCTAAATCATATTCTTGTTCTGCAAATTCTACTTCTTTTGTAGCACATTTATAACTTTTTTTAGTTAATAATACTGTTTCTATACTTTGACCTCCAACATCGACTACTCCAGTAGTATTATAAATTCCAGAGGCATTATTTTTATAGTTATCTTCAAAATCTTGTCTATCTATATTATTTTGATTTACATTTATACCTTTAACTTTGTCAGTATTTGTCCACAATTCCACAGTATACATATTTTGGTTATGAATAAGATATATTTTATATAAATCTGGAGTTTCAAGATAATTAATTTTTACCTCATAAGTGTTCGCAATATTTTTTATATTTGCCCAAGTATCATATAAAGTAAGCATTAAAAATAACCCTCCCATCTACCAAAAATCTCTTTAGAACCCCCACTAAATCTTCTTCTTCTCATCCTAATAGCCCTTGTTCCATCTCCCACTATTTCTTCTCTTAAATCATGTTGGTCTCCTGAACCTGAACAAAAAATCATATCTATTATTTCCATACCAACTCCAGTTCCAAGTGGGTCATACCATAATTCTACAACATTACCAGAAGTTGAATCTGTCTCTGCTCCTCCTACAAATCTTTGGACAAGTAATGTTTCTCCATTAGGAATAGTATAAATATCATCATCGAAACCAGAAACTGAACTATACTCCGTTCTTACTACAGGAGTAGTTTCCGCAGGAGCATCTGGTGGAGAAGTATCTATTTTTAGTCTTCCTGATGAAGTAATTCCAGCAATATAAGTTCCATCCCAAATTTTCACTTTTTTAAGCCAACCTAAATCTTGGAGCATATATTACTCCTTAAATTATTAAAATAATTTTTCCAAATCTCTCTATTTCTAGTAGTTCTTCTTTTTTTATTATCCATATAACTCCTTGCCTTTAATATGAAGTCGAGCACTAAGCCCCTCACGCAAAGTTACATTGGCTTTCCACTCAATTATTAATTCTCCAACTGTTTGAGCTAGTATCCCCTGTGGAGCTTCTATTATTTCTAATTCGTTATGTTCTATAATAAATTCTAACTCTTTTAAATAAGCAAGAGAATCATTTAAAATATAAAAAGTAAAGTGTTTAGTATTCCCTGCTTCAAGAATTCCAAAATCTAAAACTTCTATTAATTCTTGAGTTAGATTTTTATCTTTGAATATTTTCATAATATTTCCTTTAATTTATTGTTAAGGTTTTAGTCCTATAGCAATATAAATAATAAATGGATTATCTGCATTATCAATAGTGTCCACTCTGTTAAAAATAAAATTAGTGGCAGTTACACTATCTACAGCACCATATCCAGCATTACTATCTCTTTCCATACTTGTTGTAACTACAGGTGCACTGCCAAAAGCTACTGGAAAAGTTACAGTTTGGTCGCCATCTACTGTAGAAGCTACTCTACCCCATTGTATCCTCATTGTTCCTATGTCAAAGTATTTAGACGCTGTTTGGTCATTAAATTCCATTGTCGCTACATTATAAACACTTTCACTAATTTTTTCAATAGT
>SDBT01000966.1_pt1 | contig 48492 bp, 65 predicted proteins | sample 2277101 | NCBI WGS metagenome assembly SDBT01 (sample SAMN10404973, study PRJNA504765) | marine sediment metagenome | isolation source: marine sediment core GS10_PC15, 103 cmbsf | place: Arctic Ocean: Southern Knipovich Ridge | collected 2010 | reverse complement strand
CCGGTCCCGGTGCTGGTTGTGGCCCAATTTGCCGTAGTGTCCCAACTCGTATCGCCACCGACCCAAAAGAGGATGGCAACCGAATCCAACACCATCATATCCATCAAGAGAGAATCTGCACTTACTCCTCCCATCGTCACGTGATCGATCTGTAAATCCAAGACGCCGCCAGTCACGTAGTCGGTCAATGGCATCGGCAGCATCATCACGTAATCCTGATCGACACCGTCGGCCTGGTGAGGCATGTCGTCCGCCTCGGCCGTCACGCTGTCGTACGTGGGAGCGGCTGAGATGTTTAGAATCTCGACGATCTTTTCGTGAGCGCCGTTGTGTCGGTACCGTCCATTCATTCGCAACAGATGAGGGCCTGACCCAACGCCAGTATATACCGCACCAAAGCACCAGCCCGGTTGCTGATTCTCTTCTGCGACGGTGACCCGATTACCATCATCTGTAGCCAGATCGGCAGCCGTGCCGCTGTCGTGGCCGCTGATTGAATTTGGCGTGATGATCGTCATAGCTCTACTCGGGTTGGGGAGTGTCTTCGTTTCTCAGTTGGGCCGAAATAAACAATCGAGCCCGCTGGTCCGCACCCACATCGGCCGGAACTTGACCATCGATTAGCAGGCTGACAGACTGAATTCCAGCCACGCCCTCGATTGCGGCCTTGAGCGCCGGGTAATCACCCTGAGTCACAGCCGGTGCCAACCTCAGCAGTACGCAAGCAAACTTTTGGCTTTCGTCGAGCAGTAGGCTACCGCTCTGTCGAGCCCGTTTGTTCATCGCCATCTGCAATTGATCGTCTGCGCTGGGTATTGTAATAGTCGCTGCTATGGGTTCACCTGTCGGTTAGTGTTTTCGGTTCGTTTGATATCCATCCCAATTCGCCGCTTCACATCCTCCGCCCACTGTACTTCTTGCCGCAAGGCTTGCAAGTCTCGACTCACTCGGGAAAATCGAGCATGCCAGTACATGCACCTCGCCAAATACCAAATCGATCCCGCTACAAAAGCAACCAGCAGCACAATCAGTCCGAATAGCTGGTAGCTCATTTACTCTCCCCTGTGCTCTTCCATCGCCAAGTCGTGCAAGTGTTTCCCATCGCGAATCCAACGCACATCGGTCGTCAGTTGCGTCATGTCTTCCTTCAGATCTTTGACGTCGGCCTTAACTTCGGCGAGGTCTTCCGTGACCGAGTCACGCCAAGTGTTCATCCCACTGCTCCACCAGGCGCCCGAGCAAGCGATGGTGATCGTTGTCGCAAACACGGTGGCGAGCACAGTGGCGATCCATCGGGCGCGTTCGGTCTTGAGGTAATCAGGCACGTCTACCCTTTCGGTTGGCGTTCTTCGAGTGCTGCAAGTCGTTCGGCTAGGTCGGCTCGTGAGGGGGCTGGCTGAACCGGCGGAGCGGTTGGTTGTGGGGCTACTGGCGGCTGATAGCCTGGGATTGGTTTTCCCCAGGGACCAACGCCGGGCGTCATGGCGTGCTCGGGGATTGGCTGGCCGGAGATAATGCTGGCTGCCTTGTAGGCCGCCGCGTCGATCAGCTTGTCGTCCCAAGTACCGGGGATCTTGTCGGTGATCAGATCGATCGCCTGGGCGATTCGCATCACGACCCATCGTCGACCAGCCCAGATCAAGACGCCTCCAAGGAAAACGCCCGGGAGCCCCCACTGCTTAAAGTATCCCATGGCATAAGTTTTCAATGCGGATAAGATCCTGGCCCCGATGCCCTCTTCGAGAGCTTTGGATCGTGCATAAGACGAATCTGCCGTGCTGACTGCCGCTACTGCCGTATTGTGCGAGTCCGCGAGTCTTTGTTGCAATCCAGATGTACGGTCAAGAGCGTCTTGAGCCATCCGCCGAGCCGTTGCGTCAACAACTTCACCGGGTCGAGTTACCGCGACAAGCGGCGGAGCCTGGGGCCTTGCGAGATCGGCCGCAGCCTTGATTTTCGCTTGCTCGGTCTTGGCGTTCCACGGGGCGAATCGGTCGGTATCGTCGAACCAGGGGAGCTTGTACTTGTCGTCCGATAAGAACTGGCAGACCGCCCCGCAGAAAGCCCCACGCGTCGTTTCTCCGTCGGTGCCCCAGATGATACCCACAATCTCGCCGCTGGCGTTCAACATCGGGCCGCCGGAATCACCCCCGCGAGCCGCTCCGGAAACGATCAGGTCCCAAGCTGGCTGGCCGTCCGCTTGCCGGCTGTAGCCCTTGGCAATTCCAGCCAAGCCCCGAAACTGGCCCGTCTGGCCGAATCCGTAAAGTGTGATCTGCTCGCCGGGCTTGGGGTTATTTAGGTGGATCGGCAGAGGCTCAATGCCTTCAGGAGCCGGAATCACAACGGCCCCCAGATCCGTGTCTGCGTTCGTTTCAACACGCTCACCCTGAAGCTTGGCGCCGTTGGGGAATTCACATTGAATACGCTCCCACCTAATCCGCCGTTTGCATTCTGGCCGTCTACAATCCACTCGATGATTACACCCAGGTTTGCGGCACATCGTCCTATGGCCGCAATCGACCCGGAAGAGGTGCTGAGCGGTCAGGACAACGGCTCGCCTTGGCCCCTTCCAGATGAGCACGCCAGACCCAATGACGCGGTCTCGGCCGCGTTGCACGACGACTCGACAGACAGCAGGGAGCGGACGTTGCGTGATTGGTTGCGCGGGCTGGACCGCCTGCCAGCCCTGCGAAGGCGACGGACAAGTGGGACAACCGCCGGGCCCACACTGGGCCTCGACACACGACGCCAAGACGGATCCTAAAATCAAAACCGCCATTCCGCCCCAGGTGTACCAGGTCAACCGCTTCATGGCTTCGCCTCCAATTGAAAGAATGCCCCCAAGGTAAAAGATGCGTCGGGCGGCACTGGAGGCACTGGCCGCCCGACGCTGCCTTTCCGCTCAAGAAAGGCTAGCACCCAAAAGTTACGCACCGCTAGAACTACTGGTCGCGTCGGCACGATTCCGGACAATGACTCGCGGTTCCATCACGGCCGCGGCGCCCATTTCGCTTGCTTTGAACTGCGCCACGATATCCTGATTGAATTCCGCCGGGCTGTTCTGCGGAGCCCGCGTGACGGTGATGGGCCAGTTCTCCATGTAGGCGAATGCCTTACTGAAATCACCGAGCCACCAATAGCCCTTCGCGTTCGCGGCCGACACCGAATGGCCGAACGCGTCGGTCGCGATCAGTCGAGCGTAGAGCAGTCTCGACGAGAACAGGGTGATGCCCCTCGTGATATTGGGGTTGGGCCCGATCGTGATATTGCTGGTTCCAGATCGGGTTTCGGTCGCGTTTAGGATCCGGCTCGCAGCAGTATGGAGCTGCGGGCAGACCAGCATCTGGCGCCCCGTCGTGACGATCGGCTCGTTGGTATTCGGATCCAACATCTCGGAGAACAGATCTTCCGCGTTGTCGACATCGGTCCAGTCGACGAGCTGATTGCCCGACAGATGATTGACGTATGGCGCGTCGCTGTCGTTTTCGCTGTAATACGTCCAGAACTCCGTTCCCTTCCGTTTGTACAGCTTCTCGACACCACCGACCACCTGGTCGATCAGCCGCTTTTCCTTGTTGGTTCCGAGGATCGTGCCAACATCCCCCGCACTGCTCAAGACTAAATTGGTCCGGTCGAAGAAGATCGATTCCTTAGTGATCGGCACCCTCAAACCCCGCTTGACCGTGACGGGAGTTTCGATGTAGTCCTCGCCGAACCCATAAGTTGGATACTCTTGGGCCTCGTTCACGACCAGCTCTTCCTGTCCGGGATCACTGAGGTTCTCGACGCCTGGAATCTTCTCGCCCTTGAGCATCGTCGGGATGGTCTGGACGAGCCGCGATACCACGAACTCTTCCGACTGGTACGCGGCCAAGATCTTGCTGATCAAGAGTTGCCCCGTGATATTAGCGAACGCGCTCGAGTCGACGCCGGCGGTCGCTTCAGTCAGGCTCATCGCCTGACCGGCTGGATGGTACAGTCGCTTCATGCCCCGCATGCCGATCGGTCGACCGTCCTGCTCGACGAACTCGGCGGCCAGGTCTTGGATACTGTATTCCTCGGGCGCGACCCCGCCCGACTCGCCTTCCCTGTGGAGGTTGATCCCCTCCATGAAAGCCTTGGCCGCTCCTTGCGGATCCTTTCGCCAAGATGCGGCGAATTTATATGCTTGAATCATCTTCACGACTCCTATCGAAAATACGCTGGATAGTAAACTGACGTGCCGAGTAACGACTACAGCGGGCCGGAGGAACTCCCGCCGGTCACCGGGGCCTGGACGCTGTCCCGCATGATGGTCGAGCGGATGCGGATCAGTACCTTGGTGGTGCTGGACGAATACGACTTAGCCACGACGCCGATCGAATTCGCCAAGTCGGTAACGGCCACCACCTTTTGATCTTCAAGCGCGTCCCCGCCGGACGTCTCGACCGGGCCGACCAGGTCGCCATCCGAGAAGGTTGCGGAGTCACAAGCAAACCCGAATTCCCCATCGGGCGCAACCCCGATCGGGGCCGTGTCGCCGTTGCGGCTGGCCGCCAACGCGACCCCAAGGAAGAAGTCCGCAAACATGTCTTGATTCAGATCCAGGCTTCCCTGATCGTTCATCGCGGAAGCGGGCTTCCAGGCGTCGGCGGTCGGATGTTGGAAGATCAAGTCGCCGATCTCGATCACGATCGCGGTCGCGATCGCCTTGAAGACGGGCTCGATATTCCCCCGTCGATATCGGAACGTGTTACTCATGATTTATCTCTCGTGAAAGTGGTTTGGTTATGGGTCCGTGGCCGGGTCGGGCGGGATCAGTCCCGCCAGTCGGTCGCCTTTATGGTCTCGGGCGCGCCCCCGCCGGCGTAGCGGCTTTCGCTGATCGGTGTGCCGGCACTGGAAGCGCGGTCGAGCAAGGCCTTGCGGTCCTCGACAATGGCCTTTCGTTTCGCAGCATCGGGCTCGTTCGCGAGCGTTTCCAGAAAGAGCTTCGAGCAAGCGGTTTTGTTCGTCGGGTCCATCTGGGCTTCTTGCAACTCACCCGCGATCGCGGCCTTCAGTTCGGCCGTGGCGACCGTGGCCTTCACGGTGGCGAGTTCCTCGGTGAGCTGCTTGAGCTGCTCATCCTTGGCTTTGGATTCCGCCGACTCGGCCAGGGTCTTCTTGCACGACTCCAATAGGTCGGGCCGCTCGGCCGTGAGCTGCTCGAGGGTCGATTCTTTCAGCGTGGTCTCACTCATGGATTCCCTTTCGGGCTTAAGTTCAGTTTTGATATCCTCGAACAGCCCAACCGTAGTGGCAGGATCCGCCACCAGGTCGACCGATCGAACTACGTTGATTGCCTCGACGGTTGCTTTGCCGTTGCGGTGCGTGACCTTACCGGACACGTCGTGCGAGAGACCGACGTTCTCGGGAGCGTGCTCAGCATCCCAGAAGAGTTGCTCGGCGAGTACGTGCTGGGGGTTGACGAAGAGATCGCCATATAGGCCATCCTCTTGCGTCTTGATGTTTTGCAGTCGGCCAACACGATCACGATAGGATCTGGATTCGCCCGGGCGAACATGATCGACGTTCACCTGCTTGCCCTCGTAGAGCCCGACCGCGCGAACCAACGCTTGCGCGGTATACTCCCGGCCATTCTTGGAATGGTGCCCGAGGATCTTGACTCCAGAAATCAGCCCCTTCTCGCGATCGACCGTGACGGCCAGCCCGCGCGAGTTGGCGTATTCGAGCAGATGGTCCCCGTCCATGTCGGTCGAGTTTTGTCGCTTCGCGTCCGCTGTACTGAATGGCATGATTTCTCCAAGAAACGAAAAAGGGCCCGGCCCAGAATCGCGATTTCTCGCAACTCTAGGCCGGGCCCGGTTTTCCTCCGATACCCGATTGCCTTCAGATGGCTATGTTCCCGCTGGCTTGGTTGACCGGTCCATTTTACCGCGGACTAGGTCGATAACTCCCGCCTTTATGCCCACCTCGACCGTCACCGAACCATACTGCTGACGATATTCGGCCATGTTGATTAGCTGGTCGAGTTCCTGGTGAGCCTCTTTGCGACATGCAGCGTTATCGGGGTTTCGCCCCCGTTCTTTTCCAGACTTACCCGTTTTGCTCATTCTTGTCAACTCCTATTTTCGGTTGCCCTAATGAATCCAGGCCACAATTATCTCGGCCACCCGGCTCATCACAAAGGCGAGCAGGAAGAACAAGAGCCCGATCACCGCGAAGTTCATGCCGGTCAGTTTCTTGGCGGATTCCGCCTCTGACCAGCTCGCCTCTTCCTTTGCAACAGTTGGTCCCCTGATAATCAACAGAGCCCCAAACGTCACCATCGCGCCGCATATCACCCAAATGAACGCCATCGCGTGCCTCCTATTTCGGGTCTTTAAAAGTCAACGTGACCTGGGAAACTGGACCATTGCCGAGAATGCGAGTAGGACTGCTCCCGTTACAGTCCTGGACCACGATAACCCTCACCCCGGGCGACGACCGAGCCGCCTCGATAAATTTCTGCCTATCGCCCCAGCGAACAATGTAGCTCTCTTCGGTGTCCGTCGACCAGTGGCGAAACCAGTCGACATTCCTCGGCGGCACAAACGCCGCCTTGCCGCTTACGGCCTCGGGTTCCGGCTTCGTGGCTTTGATGGCCTTGTTGATCAGTTTCTCGGCCCGGTCTAAATCTAGACATGTAGAGTTGCCCGCCTCCTTAAACTCAGAGTGAGCTTGCCTAAACGCGATCCTGCTCGTGCGAATCTGTTCTGCGCAAGTTTTAAGATCCTCGTAGATACTCATAATCGCCTCCAATTATCGTGATTGCCCGGTTAGTTTTCGCAGTAGTTCAGCCTGCTCGACCTCGACCGATACCGGGAACGGGGCCCCGCGTTCAATCAACAGGGCGGCCCGGTGGCGCCCGTCAGTGAAGCCGATCGTGGGTCGGCCCTTGGCATCGAGCCGATCCAGTGATGCCCAGGCGATCGGCTGTTCCATCGGCTTGCCGGCCGTCAGTGCGTCCTCGATTCGGGGTATCCGGCCGAGATCGTTGACGTTGCCCCGCTGCACGTAGAGGTCAGGATCGCGTTTCCATACGGCCTTAAATTTCTTCGGGTCGACCAATACCGTCACGAAGCCCTCGCTGGCCGCCGCCACCCGACGGTCCAGCACGAACGTGATCTTCTTGGCCGTCGTCTTGGCGGCCGGCATCTCGAACCCGGTCGCGGCCACCTGGCGGAGGATCCGGGTCCGGTCCGCAATCATGAGATCGACCTCGGCCCGGCGATTCTGCCAGGCGTCCCACGGCTGCCGCTGGAGTGTCTCGATTGACGATAACTCGCCATCCCGGTCGAGGAAGTCCCGCCAGACCGGCTCCCGTCCGTGGGCTCGGGTCCGGCCCTGCACGGCCCGGTACTTCTTCGCCCCGACGGCCCGCCGGCGTTCCCGCTGGGTCGCGTTCGCAAACCAGTCATCGTAGGCCGATGGATCGTTGACCGCGTCGCCAGATGCGTTCCGGAGCAGCGCCACCACCTCGGGATCGTTCTCCAGCTCGGCCGGGATCTTGAGGATCGGGGCAGCCCAGCATAGGCCGTTGGGCTCGTCGGGTAGATCGGGCAAGGTCTGGCCCGTATCGCTGACGTAGCTGCCGTCCGGCCGCTGGCGGTAAACCGTCCCGTGCCGGGCCGCGTGCGCCGGCCTGGTCGTGGGGCCCAACACCGAAATGATCTGCTTGCCCGCGATCAGCTCCGACACCTCATCGATGGCCTCTTGCTGGCCAAGCTCGGCCATCCGGCGGCCCTCCGTGCGGGCAATCCGCTGGGCCTTGAAGCGGACATTCCCGACCGATGGCTCGAGTGCCTTGCGGGTTGCCCCGATCCCGATCGTGTCCGGATCCCCGAGCGTCCGGGCCAGCGTGCTCCGGATATCATCCCGCGCCTGGTCGTTCCAGTGCTTGAGCCGCTCGTCCCACGTCATCCCGCCGGGCCCGATGTGGCCCAGTAGCTCGTCGACCCGTTCGGGAGTGGGGCCGGGGAAGATCAGCTCGTCGATGATTTCCCGCTTGCGGCTGGGCGTCAGCGTGCCCCAGTCGAAGACCGGCTCTTCAACTTCAACCACTCTATCGCAATCAAGTACCATGGTGCCGTATGGAATTGCCTGATAGCTCTCGACCACGAATGGATGGATTTTCCTGAACCAGCGGTGCGGGACGGCCCCGATGAACGAATCCGCTGCGGCCCGATGGGAGGTAAGTATCTCGCCCTCGAAGTGCTCGCGAATGAGATTGTCGACCTCCGCAAAGGCCGCGTCCATGATGGCCTCGACCCGCTCCGACGTGTCATCCTCGGGCACCGCAACGGCTCGCAGTAGGTCCCGGCCCATCCGGCTGTAGAGTCGCCCGACCTGGAACACGAGACGGTCCACTCGGGTCAACAGCTCAATATGCTGTTGGGCCAGCAGGGCTCGCAGGCGCTGGTTAATAACTGTTGGCATATCAACCCATCATTTCCATAATACGGCCTGCACGTTCGGCAACCGGCTCCAGGGCGAGCGGAGATACCGGCCTGGCTGGCCGTTTGTGCAACGGTTCCTGCGAAGCTGAAAGAATCCCATGATGCCTCCTAGTCGTCGGTTTTCTTAGTTTCGTCCGGCTCATCCTCTGGCTCGTTATTTGCCTCACCGCCGCCGCCAAGGTCCAATGGGTCGCCCATCCCGGCCTCTTGCTCGGCCTCCATGTTGACCACTTCCTCTTCGTAGTCCAGCCCATGCCGACCGTCCAGAGTCTTGAGCGACATCCCTTTCATGAGCACAAGTATTTGGTCGGCCTGCGTGTCCTTTAGCCGGTCTCGGGTCCGGACGTTCGGCGCCTCGGCGGTGATATCGACGCAGTCCAGCACGTCCCCTTGGAGCTTCCCGGCCGCTGCGGCAGCTGCGATCGCTCGCCACATCACGTCCATGTCGGATTCGATCATGGACGCCTGGAGCCGCTCAAACATCTTGACCGCCGGCCCCTCGGCCACCATGGTCGAGGCATAGTTCGCGTTCGAGGCATCGCTCGACAGCATGAACTCAGGCATGACCAACCGGGACGCGATCGCCCGCAGCTCAGCCTGGAGGGCCTTCACGAATGCCACAATGTCGGTCTGGTGGGTCGGGAACTCGTAGTCGGTCGCGGTGCTGACGTCCAGGATCGAGCCCGCGGGATAATCCTTGATATTCCGTACCGTGCCGGTCTTGGTGTTTGTGATCTGGACGTCGGCCATGTCGGACGCATAATCCTGAACCGTGGCTTTATTGCCCGATGCGTGCTTGCGAATCAGCGCGATAGCGGACCGGATGCCGGCCAGCTCGCCCATGTTCCTCAGTAGCTTCTCGGCCCGACCGAGATTCGAGGTCACCGGATAGAACAGCGGTAGGCCGCGTGGGGACGTCATGTCGACGTTCATGGTGCGGTGCTGAATTTCCTCGGCCGGAATCTCGTCTGGGTTGTCGGTCGTGCCGTCGCTGCCCAGCCGGTGGACCAGGTAGGCTACGGGATTCTCGGCATCGTGCTCATTGAAGATAATCCCGAACCGGGCGTTGTGGTTCCGTTCGGCAGTCCGGTTCCGGATCTGCTCGGGCTCGACGAACCGGACCCGCAAGATGCCGTCAAGTCCGGTAAAGAATCTCAGGAATACCTCGCCGTCCCGATCGCCCCGCCACTGAATCTCTTGCTGGCGACGGTGCCAAGAGTTCACGCGGACGAATTCGTCGATCACTTGCTTGACGGCCAGCAAGATGGCCGGGTCGACCTCGCACGTCGGCTTTGCCGCGACCTCGTAGACGTGGCCCGAGCCGACCACGTAGCTTACCCGATTCTCATGGCCGTTGATCGCAAACTCGTTCTGTTGAGCGATCCCGCGAGCCTGGCAGCGGAGATTGTCGAGTTCCTGCTCGGTCCGGTAGGCCAGGCTGGACGCCCCAAGGGTGCAGCTCAGGTCGATCCGCTCCCAGGTTTGGCGGCCCGAGCAGTCGTACAGCTCATCCTTGAACGACACGACGTCATTGAACAGCTTGAGTGACGATTCCAGTATGCAGTTCGAGCGGTTCAGTTCCGCCATCATGACTTGCTGGGATTCGGTCGTTCTGGCCTCGCTCTGGGCATTCGCGTTTGATGATTCGCGCCACCAGGACCTGAACATCCCTCTGCGGTTCATGCTCATGCTTCCGCTCCCATTTCACTAGGCAGCCGGACCGCCATTTCGAGCGAGTCCGGACCGTCATCGTGTTCCCCATTCGGAAAGTCCATAAGTTGGTCTACCAGTAAATGGTTCCCGGGACAATCCCGCTTGAATCTCAATTCCCGCCTGACGATGTAGGGCCCGAGCCGCCGGATCCGCGTTTCCTTGTTGAGCTGGTTGAACATCGCGGTCGCGTGAACCCCGATGTAATCGGTGAACCGGTGGCCGGCCTGTCGCTCGAATTCGTCCACCAGCAGCTCTTGGAACGCATTGCCTTCAATGCCGACGAAGTGGGGCTTGTACCGCACCGCCATGGCCAACGTGTCCCGCACGATCTCATGGGGCGGCCGTCGCTCCAAGCTGGCGTCGACGTACAGCAGCCCGTTGTGGATGCCCAGGAACGTGATGGCCGAGTAGTCGCCGTGCTTGGAATCCTTGCCCTTCGATGGGTCGACCGTGACGATCCGGAGGTCGAACGATTTCGGCCAGTCTTCCGGCTCGCACCAGATCCACGGACCGAAGTAGCTGGCGGGCCATTCCGATCCGCCGGCGTCGCCTGGGTTCTGATCGTACAGAGCCGCGTAGGCGTGGCGGTCTAGCCGTTTGGTTCTCGCGTGGGAAGCCGCGTCCATGAAGTAGGGCCAGAGTGCCTCGCCTTCCTGGCGGGGATCGTAATCGTACGTCAGGGCGGTCGGCCGTATGCCTGGTAGATTCAAGATGGTCCACTGCTCGGCGTCCTGCTCTTGCATCATTTTGCATAGCCGGCCGACCAGGTCGTCGCGGTGCCACCGGGTCATCGTGACGAGGATCCGTGCCCCGATCTGGCGACGAGGGAAGAAGTCGTTCGCCCACCAGTCCCAGACCTTTTGGCGAATCGTCGGACTGTCGGCCTCTTCCCGGTTTTTAACCGGATCGTCAACGATACCGAGCGTGAATCCCATGCCGGCGATACCACCGCCCACGCCGGCCGATCGATAAGAGCCCTTGTGGCCGACCACCTCGAATAGATCAGAAGTCCGGACCCAGTTCCCGAAGCTCGCTTTGGCGACACTCCGGCCGGATAGCCGGGTCCCGGGGAACAGGTCCCGATAGGCCTGGCTGTCGATGATCCGCTGGCTGTCGCGGTTCATCCGGCCGGCGAGATCTTTGGCGTACGAACAGCCCATCACCTGCTCGTCGGGGTTGCATCCGAGCGCGTAGGCGGCCAGACGTCGGGTCGAGAGTTCCGACTTGCCGTGGCGGGGCGGCATGGTGATGATCAGCCGCTTGATCTCTCCACGCTGTAGCCGATCGAGGTGGGCGGCCGTGTGGGCGTGGTGCCAGTTCGTCATGAAGTCCCGCTTGGTGAACCGTGTGAAGTCAAGCAGGTTCGTCCGGGCGGCCGTGACCGTTCCCGCCGGGTCGGTCAGAATGCGGTTCTGGATTTCGATGGTCGCCTGCGTCGGTAGGCTCAAGTCCGTCGAGCAGAGCCCGATTTTCGGCGACCGTTCTGGCAACAAGATCATTCTGTACCTCGTCTTCCTCACTGACCGCATTGGCGTCGATGTTGATTTGCACAGCCGCCGCGACCTGCGGAGCCAAGACGCCCAGTATCACTTTATCGATATCGAGCTGGAGCCGGGTCTCGCTATCTTCAAGCGATAGCTCGCGCTGAATAAACCTGGTCAGTCGATCAAACTCTCGGCTGCCCGGCTTGACCTGCTCGACCATTTCGGCCGCCCGCTTGATCAAGGCGCTACGCAGCTTCTTCGGCACCCGGGACCGCTTCGACCGGAGCATCCTGACATCCTGGAGGATCTTTCTTGGGTTTTGTAGGATGTCCGATTTCAGTTCGCTCATTGATCACCTGGCCCCCAATCCCCCTATTGACCCTACTCGCCATCGTGGGGGGCGTCAAGATAAATCAATCAACTCCTCGGTCTTGCATCCCACGGCAATACACAAGAGGTACACCAGCAGCCAGACCAGCCCCCCGACTATTAGGACGACTGCCCCGATCGCCATTGCGACCAGCGCCACCGCGGCGCAGACCACCGCGGCAGCGACTATCAGTAACCCCACGACAGCCATGAGGACCAGCGTAAACAACGTTAGCGAACCGGCCGCCAGTCCTTTAACCCACTTTTTTATAAACGACATTTCATTCTCCTTTTGGGGCGTCAAGAGGATTTGGTTACTCGGGGGGACTGGCATCTGGTTGCGGCCAGACCGTTATAGCGCCAGTCAATGTGGCGAGGAGTAAAATTATACACGTGCAAAGCAATGGTATTCCGCATTGCTCACGGAGCCACGCTGGACCTACTGAATGCAAATACGCAGACACTAACGGCAGTGAAGCCGACGTGAGACCTAATCCAATACTGACGGCCATCCTGAACGCGGTCGTTACTTTTATGATTCATTCCTTCGCGTGCTTGGGTTCACGGCCTGCTTGGCCGCCTGGATAATAATCGGTGATCGCTCGATCGCCTCTTGGCGATCCCGTATTTCCTGATAGCCCGCCGGGCCACCGTAGAAGCGGTGCCGATGCCGATCGGAACGAAGTACCGGCCGGGCCCGAAAGCGAATTGGGGATCCTGATTCATACCTTACGATCTCCAACCCGATAAACAAACCGGTAAACGTCCCGGTTTAGGATTTTGGCCCGGAACTTCTGGTCCCTGAGAAACATGTGGGCTCGCGTGTTTGCCTCCTCGACATCGACCACCAGGCGGTTCCGTCTGGTTGGGCTTAGCTTCCCCTTGAGCTTATCGATCATCTGAGTACCGAGCCCTTGTCGCCACAACGTAGGTTCGACGGCCAGCCTCCAGGTATAGATTGACCGTTTTGTCAGGCGATAGGCGATATAACCCAGAACGATTTCGTTGCGATCGTCATCCACCGCGACCATGCAGATTGAGTCACGACGCTTGACTATCGTCCCTAACTGCTCTTCGTCCCATGGGTGATGAAACGCATCTATGTCGATATCTAGAATGGCCTGATAGTCCTGTCGTAACGCCAAGCGGATACCCACTTTGGTAACGTGAGTCGGTATTATCGATCTATTCATGCCTTGGGTCCTATCGCTGATATTTTCCTACAGGCCGCCCCGAATGCGTCGAAGTCCGCCGCGACCGAGGCCAAGCCGCATTCGTTGCAAATCACCACCGGGGCCATCACGCTGACGTGCAGGTCACGCCAGAGCCTGACCGGTACAATCGCCATCCCTGTCATATCGGCACCAGGGCAGTGGTCACATGGTTCACACATCAGAATAATTTCCCTGCCTGGTCCGTTCGGCTCTCACCGTTGATGATCAAGCATTCAGAAATCCGTTTTCGATTCTGATTCCGACCGCCAATCTCCACCCAGGTCCATTCCGGGTAGAGTTCACGATATAGCGGATGGTCGCTGTGGCGGATTACAACTCGGCACTGCTCGTAACTCCTCAATACCTCCGCCAAATCACGGTGATCTTGCTCGGTAAACTCGTGCCGATATCTGACCGCCGCGTCTTGCCAGGGTGGATCCGCATAGATGGCGTGGCCTTCGTCGTCTCGCGTTTTCTTCATCCAGTCGCGCCAATCGAGGCAGTTGAATTCACATCGCCCAGTCAACACCTTGTGCCATGCCTGGAGACTGTCGACTACTGACCGCCATCGCTGGATCGACGAGCCGCCCGAGGTGGTGTTGCGCGTTGCTAACCCGCTTGTGAGTTCGGAATCAGACCCGGCGTTCTGACGAGAAATCCAGACGAGAATGAAATATTGGGCGGCCCAAAGCGGATCAGCCCACAGCGAACCAGAAGGCACTTCATACTCCTCGTGTTGCCGAATGAAGTGTCTTGCTTCTTCTAAGCATCCTGGATGTAGCAAGATACCATCCAGGATGGCCAACATCGTTTCAAGCGCGGCCTTGTCTTGAATCGTCCGGGCCAGCACGATGATATGGTTATGCAGATCGTTCAATTTGATCTGCCGTGAGTTGATATAAAGCACTTCCGGGCAACCACCACAAAACGGAATACTGACTAACATTTGCTTGCCGATCTCTTGACCGATCCGCTTTGCATTCATTCTCGCGCTCCCAAACCATGGGGCTAGGGTTGTGATCTTGGGTAGCTCAGTAATCATCCTCGTCATCCTTTTTGGTTTCGATCGGCGGGCCGTCCGCCATTTTGGCCGGCCAGAGCGCCCGAAGCTCAGCCTTCCGTTCCTTGATCTCATTGGGTGTCGGGGTCCCGGTATTGAGACAATCTTGCAAGATCGACCGAAGCGTCGTATCGCCAGCCTGTTCGGCCTCGTTGGCTTCCTGGCTGATTCGCCTGATCCGGCTGGCCAGTTCGGCCGGGCAGGCTCGCTGGCCTGCAAACCGTGTAGATTCGCGGCGGTCGCGTTCGGTTTTGAGTTGAAAGCTGTAGGGCATAAGATCTTGCTTTTTGCAGCACAGGAAAGCACCGACCGCCACTGTCGACATGGCTGGCGGCCGGTGCGTAGATCGCTACTCCTCGCCGTTGGGCTCGTCGACATTATCCTCAATCAACGCGGCCTGGAACACTACGAGCCGACCCCGGTGCTTTGCGAATTTTCCCAATATGGTGATCTTGACGTCTTTGAGCAGCATGTTGAACGTAGCCCGCACTTCCTTCGCTTTGACCGAATAGCCCTTGACTTCAAACACGGTCTCGATTTTGTGCCGCATGTCGTCGAACAGCAGTTGCTGATCGGCGTCGTCCGAATCGCCCCCGACCGCAATCACGGCGGTGAGGCGCCTTGCACAGAGCAGATTATCGGCCGCCGCCGGGTTCATGTCGTCACGGTCAATCGAGACCGAGACGCTCGCCGAGCCGTCTCCGATCGACACGTTACCGAACCGGACCGGTACATCGACCAAAACGTTTTCACTACGTGCCGTTTTCTTCTTCGCCATCATGATTGCCTCGTGGTTAGGGAATTAGAATTTGACTGATTTGTCGCCGTCGCTCGATCGCTTAAACGTTTGGCAGTCAAGAAAATTCACAAGCCTACATAGCTTGTGAGTTCGCAGGCCAAACACGGCGCCACCCGGCACCGACACGTAAGGTAGGATCCTTCCCGATACCGGGTCAAGTGCCGTTGGCTCTGGGCTGGCCTTACACTGGACGTCGGTCCTGACGGCCTTACGGTTCTCGTCGCCGTAGTGCTGGCACTCGACGCAGATCGTTTCGGGTTTGGTTTCTTGGTTCATCGCTTTGCCTCCATAATTCGTCTGCCGATCCATTCCGCCATCGCGGGGATCACGGCATTGCCTGTAAATCTCGCACGACACTCTCGACTAAATCCCTCAGTCCACCCGGGAGGGAGGCCGGCGAGCCGCTCGCGTTCTTCGCAATCCAACGCCCGCCCCCCCTTGGATTCCCAAATGAGCAACTGACCAACAGCCCCCGTACGTCCTGGACGCACAATAAGACATGGAGCAGCTTCTCGCGCAAGCAATGGCGTTTGACCACGTACTCTACCTGGGAGGGCGTCAGGAAAGAATTTCCGAACGCTTTCCCTGGTGGCTTCACGCAACCCAACAACGAACTCTCGCGGGCGGGACTGGCCCGTAATCTCAGCACCGTCGATCCCGATAACAACGACTCCGTATCCAAGGGCGTCCAGCGCTGCCGTGAAATGATCGACAGTTGGTGCAAGAACATTTTCGCGGACCACCCACCGGGGCCGGCATCGTCCGACCAGGGCAAGGAAATATCCGGACAGATCGGGACTTGTGCTGGTTGCTGTCTGTCGAGCCCGGGAGTGCCTTGGGCATGGGTCGCCGCCGTGAATAAATTCAACTGGCGGTAAGTCGTCAAATTCGACAATCGCTCTGATGTCATGATAAATCGGCACTCCCGGAAACTTCATTCTAAGCAACTGCCTCGCCTGTCGATCGCGTTCGCACATCCACGCGGTGTCGATTCCGACCCGGTGAAACCCGAGGTCCATTCCGCCACAACCAGTGAAGAGCGAGCCAGCTTTCACTCAAACAGCTCCGACTGGGTTTCCATATCGACCCTCGGCCCCTTGGCCAGCAAGGCCGCGATTTCCTTAATCATCTGGACCGGTCGCTTTTCCAGATCGCCGATCGAGTAACGTAGCACACGCCAACCCAGGGATGCCGCCGCGTTGTATTTCTCGCAATCGTTCTGGAAGCCGGCCGATCGCGTATGGGCCCCCATCGCGGCATAGACCCGCTCGGCCTTACCGGTGCGTTTGTTTTTGCGATAGACATCCCGGCCGCAAGTGTTGCACTTGACCGGAAACGACATCACCCCGCCCTCCATCTCGACGGCGACGCGGTGCGCTTCCCACGCAAAATCGAACCGCCACATTCGCTTCGGGTGGAATCTAATCTCGCGTTTGGGGAACGGGTACTGGTCCCCGGCGATCATTCTCCAGACCTGCATGAAGCCGACCTCGAGGGCTGATGGTTTCTTACTCATCGCCTCGCGTTCCTTTCTGGGGCTTGGTTAGTCGCTCGATTTCGTCAGCAGCCTCGACGAGCGACTCTGATAAACTCTTCAGTGTGTTCTGAAGATCCAACGGCGCGCCGTCCCAAGCGTCAGCCGCTCCCTCCGCGTTAAACCGTAGCTTGGTAATCAAATCCATATCCACGACCTTCTCCTCTTTATTTGGTATGCTTCACTTTTCGTTCTCGCGCCCGGTCGGCCGCCTGCGTTGCCGTCACGCCCTTGTGGCACGGCACACAGAGCGTCTGGAGATTCGTCAGTTCGTCCCCGCCGCCCTGAACCCTCGGCACGATATGGTCGGCCTGCCAGAGGTCAATACCGTATAGGCGGTGAAATCCGAGTGACCGGTAGAATGCCTCCATGTGGCGAAACGACTCCCAACCATCTATGCCCCGGCGGACCAGCGCGGCCAGTCGGCTGATCCGATCGCAGTCGGTTCCGCACTGCTGGCAAATCCCCTGGTCGCGGTCGAAGACGTGCGACCGGACGTGCGACCAGTCGTGCAGCTCCCGGAAGGTGTTAACGCACTTCTGGCTACACCATTTCGATCGGCCCTTCCCGACCGGTTCGCCACACCAGGTGCATTCACCCTTTTTGCGCTTTCGGTCTATTCGGATCTGCTGAGCGTTCACTTTCGTGCCTCCCTAAAATAGCCCCATCTGGCAATCGTTATCATCCTTGTCTGGGCACGAGTCGCCCGACAGCCACCACTCAAACAGTTCATCGGCCGTGGTAATTGAGGGAAATCCAGGCCACTGTCGACCCTTGCGTTTGCCACGGCCGATGATGTCGCCTTTGCGCCGCTCCCAGAGCCGATGAAATGCCCGACGCCACGCCCGTTCGTACTGCGGCCATCGGGCAAACTCCCGACGAACTTGAGCAGCGCCGCCCATTGGGCACCCGATGCAACCGAGACGCTTCCAGCCCTCATCGTAGAGTTTACAGTAGGGTAGCTGGCGATTACGGATAAACTGCCAGACGTCGGTGTCAGACCAGTAAAGGATTGGATTGAGTACCCAAGAGGCCATCGCTTGATTTTGTGATATCCACCGCGTGAATGGCTTCCATGTTGCTGCTCGCTTTGGACTTTCCGCCGCGCGGATGCCGGTGATTTTCACAGCGCCTGGTTCGTTGCCATTACCCTCTTTGAATTCCGCACAACACCACCGGGTTCTCCGCAGAGGATACCCGTGCCGGTCTGCGAGTAGTTTGAAAAAGTGATATTTGGGATAGTTCCATATCACATCTAGATGCGTCCGGCGAATGAATCGATGCACCTCTGGCGGATCGATCGTCGTGACGTTGTAGTGCCACGTTACTCGCGACCCTGCCAGGCGAGCAAGTTCCTTAATAACAACCGAGTCTTTGCCGCCGCTGAAACAACCGTAATACTCATTGGCCGGCTGATACGCCTGTAACTCGGCGATCGAATGCCTTACCTTCTCACGGAGCGATACCCCAAAACCCGAAAAGGATGTCTGTGTTGTCACTTTCGTGCCTCCCGGAAATCTTCCCAGTCGCAACGCAAACACAACGAGTTGTGCCGCAGCCGACTTGCCAACGGGCTGGCGAGCCGTTGCTCGGCCTCGTCGCCACCATGGACATTCATCGTGGCCCAGGTCGATCGGCAGTCCCGATACCGCCGATCAAGGATCCGTTGGAGGATCTCGACGCTGTACTCGGACGCCTCGCCCTTGGGCGGCAACGGGTCGCTGATGATCAGGATTTGGGACCGGGTGTACCCTTCAATGAACCATGCCTCAGGGCTATTGGTTTTGATTAAGTGCCGGGCCTGTTGGAACAGGTCAGCACCATTGACCCACTGGACCGCAAATCCCCACTGGAGAATTGCCGAGTAGGCTAGGGCGGTGAGTAGATGATCCTTACCCGTGCCGGGCCGGCCGTAGAGCACCACGCCACTACCGTCTCCGATGCGTTCTGGAAGAGACTCGGCCAGCTCCCAGACCTCGCCTAGTACGGCCTGTTGACTCGGCCGTTTTGGATTGTGCTGAATGGGGTCGTAGATCTCGTAGTTGTCGAAATCGCAACGCCGGTACCGGATCCCGAGTTGCTTCATCAGGTCGATGTAGGCCTTGCGGCGATCGGCGACCGGTACGCACGGGACCATTGGCCGAAACAGCGGTTGCTGCCTTGCGCCGGCGCTGTCAAGGATCTCAGAAATCAGATCCGCCAGTGGTTCCGCGATCGTCATAGGCTCCGCTTGGTCTTTTTCCATCGCGATTGCTCCAATCATATTTGCCTTCCAGGATCCTCGTGATCGAGTCCGGCTTGAGGATCCAATCCATATCGGGTTTCCAGCCACCGTCGGCCGAGAGCTTCAGTGGGAACTTGGCCAGCGCTTCCTTGATCGCGTCCCGCCATTCCCGATCGGCCATCCGGACCCGGAAGAGTCGCATCCGGCCCGCGGTGAGGTTCGAACCCCGGTTCCTAATCACTCCGGGGGTGTCGTTCCACCTCTCTATAAATCGAGCTTCAGCATCCGAAAGGTCGAGTTCGTCGGCGTCAGCCGACAAAGTGTATTCTTGTGGTTCTTCACCGTCTTTAATGTTCTTACTGTTCTTGTTTGTGCGCGCCTGCTGCTCACCTGCTGCGCGCCTGCTGCTCACCTGCTGCTCATCCTGGTGCTCACTCTCGATATCCGCCGCGTTGTAAGTCTCGTATTCACAAACAGTTACCATGGTATATCTGCTGCTCGTTCTAATGCTCACATTTCCAAGGCGCCGAAGGACTAAGAGGCGCCGCCACACCGTGTAGGGCGTCGGGTCGTTTTTGCGCTTTCGAGGATACATCGCCCCATGGAGAGCGAATCTACCCGTCACGAACTGGCCACGCTCCACCTGGACGGGGGCCCCTAAACGGTCTACATTGACCCATCCAGGTTTATGGTCGGCCTTCATGATGCAGTACCCCCAGAGCCGAAACAGCTCGTCATTCCAGACGGCCGAGTCTTGGATCTTTCGCCACAGCTTCACCCATCCTCGCTGCATGGCGGCCTCTTATGAGCAGCCCCTTCCCCCCACGCGAGGTGTCACTAAGAACGGACCGTCAAAACGGCCAAGAACTTGTCGCGCGAGGTTGGGGGCTTTGAATTCATTTTGAGTTTCTCAGTGACGTCACTAACCCTAACGCGTCGCCGCCGGGCCGTCAAGCTGGATCGGCGATGTCCTCGCACCAGGCGGGGCAGTGCTTGCACGAATAACTACCCAGCGGTTGCTCTGTGGTCTCGCCGTGACAACAATACAAGATCCAATGGTGACGCCCCTCACGGACATCGCAGACACTAACGGGACACTTCTCGGGACCGTGTAGCCCGATGACGGGGCTCGGCAGATTATTGGGTAGTGTCCTAACATTGTGTTGCTGAAATTGCCCCGCCAGAACGGGGTGGCTGGGTCTACAGAAACAGGGACCTTATCGGCCTCAGTTAAAAGTTGCGCTCTTGTCACTTCCGTCAATACTGGGCGCTTTCGTGGCACGCACCTTACTCAGCCCGTCCCACCCGCCCCACGAATCCCCTTGGACGCCGGAAGGATTGATCGGCCGGTGAAAAGTGTCATAGCACTGCTCGCCGCTAGACAATGGTCTATCCCATTGGATGAGCATGCGGGTTGGCTCAACACACCATCTTCCCGTGGCATGATCGCCTTCTCTGTCGGATACAACCTGATTGTCTTCAGAAAAAATCCATACGGCCAAGTACCTCGGTTCGCATGGGGTGTTCTTTCTAACCGTCCACGAGCCGACGAGGCGTTTGATTTCTTCGGCATCCGATGATCGGTCCTGGGTGTTGTTGGTTTGCGGTTGCTTGAAAGCCCGCACGAACGATGCAGCGGCCCAGAGCAATTGCCCGCCCACAGCACATACCAAGACGTAGAAAAACGAATCATTGATGAATGACAAGCCCATCACGAAGACCCCAATGACCGTGACAACAGCCCAACAGATGTTTTTGAAGGGGCCGATTGCATCGCCAGTTCTCTTGATGTGATTCCTGACATTTTTCCACTTCGCCCCGTCCCTTAATTGTCGCACGAACGCACAGAGCCCGATGGGGGTACCATCCCCGTCGGGCTCGTTTATTTCTTGGGTGGGCTCCGTGCCATACTGTCGCTCCTTCCTGTTTATCCTGGCCTTCTGTGGTGGTGAGTGTCTGCTATCACAACCGTTATCATATTATATTGATTTTCTCGTGATTCGTCCTGTCGAAAAGGGCGATCTTTGCAATCTCCCGAGCGATTACGGTTCCTCGGCTGCACCTGTGGTTTTCCGTAATTTGTATAGTCCGCGGCCGACCTTCTCGAACATGTTTTTCCGCCTTGACAGCGAAGTATTCACCATCGGCAACATCCCACCCTTGGAAGAAGTAGTTGCGCCCCGTACCACTACCTCTCTTGCGATATCTGCGGCTCGCATCGTCGCCCCGTGGTCTTCGAGCACTTTTATAATTTGCTCTGTCAGGCTACCTGGCTCTATCGCTCCCTTGGCCAGGACGGGGCGAATTCGCTTTTTCTTGCGTGCCTTCGGGACGACTGGCGACATCTTCTTTCGTCGCTCTATCAGATCAGCCAGGTATCGTTGCTCGAACGCTACATCCAATTCTAACTGCTCAAGCCGTTCTCGCACTGCATCAATCATACCGTCGAGTACTTCACGTTCTGTCTGCATATTCGCCGCCTCCATCATCCACCGGTCGGCATCAACCAGTGAGGCAACGGCTGTAAGTTCTTCGTTCGTCATTGGGTTACCGATGGTAAAGATTGTGATTTGAGTTCAATGGGCCACGCCAACGTCTCGACCCCGACGGCTTGGTATATCGCTTCCCCGTCGTAATGCGAGATCATCTTGTACCGCTCGACCGTTCGGGCTTTTACCCTCGGGGGTAGCAGCCGCTCTCTGGTTGCTATATCGACGTAGAGCGTCTTTCGAGCGAGGCAGGTCTGTTGGATGGTGAATGTTTTTTTCGTCATTGGTCTGCTTTTTGGGGTAAATAACCCGCCACCCAGCGACAAGCCGGGATCGCCGTTGACCGGGCAGTGGCGGCCGCGGGCTGGCGGGGAACCATATGGTTATCGAGGTCGCCGCCTGAGTTGCTGGAACTTATCGCGGTCAGCTCGAATGATCTTCTGGTTGCGTCGTACCCGCTCACGCTGGGCCCGATCTTCTTCTCGCTGGAGCCGCCGGGTCGGATCGGTGCAGTAGTCCCCGCCCTCGTCGTCGGGCTCGAACTCGGCGTCGCACTGCTGGCAGCGCCACCGAGGATCGCCCAGACCGGTGACCTGGTAGGTTTCGTTTCCGCCGCATTTTGGGCAGTCGGGTTTCATGGTTTCGACTCCCGAATAAGAGCGTTCCATTCGTCCACGTCGCGTGGCCCGATGCAACCCGCAACAGCCATAGTGATCACCATCGGTTCCGGTTCGCCGGTCTCTATGGCGTCCTGAATGATTTGCAACGCTCGCCATGCGCGATCGCGCTGGCTCTTTAAGCGGACGATTTCTTCTCTGATCTCTCGTAGCGTAACAGCAAACCGTTTAGCTTCAGTGCTCCAGTCGCGATTAGCTTCTTTCTCTCTAGATAGCGCGCCGGCACGACCCCGCCGTAGGTTTGTGATCCAATACACTGCGTCCCTTAAAGGCTGGGGATCCAAGCCCTTTCTCGGATAATTATCGATCATCCCTTGTAATCTATTAAGCAATCTATCGGGGTTGGTGTCCATCAAACCACCTCTCTCGCGGTTCCATCCTCGATTACCAGGGTCGTGTGTTCATCCTTCGCGATCCTCTCAATCCAGAGCATACAGCCCGCCTCGTGGGCCATCTCGCAGACGCGAGCCAGAATCGTCTGGTCGAAGAACGCCCCTTCGCGGAGCAGCATGACGGCCAACTCAGGGTGACCTGCGAGCCCGATCGCGGTGCTGATTTCGATCGTCCTGGCCTGGCTGCACTGGTCGAGCGGCACTCCGCCGATCTCGACCCCGTCGTCGGTGATGCCCAAAAGGGGCAAGGGCAACTCGATCCCGCCCAGCATGGCGGCCTTTTTGTCGCGGGCTTTCGTGACGGCCGCTTCGGCCCCGGCCGCGATCTTCTCTGCCCGGTCGAGGTCGGCCTTGATCTGCCGGTGGGTCGCGGCCGCCTCGTAGGCCGCGTTGGCGATCGTGGCAGTATTAATCTGAGATGTTACGATCTCTCGGTCTACGTCTATTTCGTTCGGCTGACGGCACGAGGCCATCCGTTCTGCCGCCGAGTCGCGAATCGCCCTATCTTTTTCCACTCGTGTCCTGGACAACTCCATTGCTGCCTCGGCTTGTCGGAGCGTGTTTGTATTCTGTTTTTCCAGGTTGGCCGCTTGGTCCAGTGCCGCCGCACAATCCGCACGATCGGATTTTTCTTCGTCGAGTTTCGACCGCTTGGCCGCAAGCTCGGCAATATCGACCTTCTCGGATGGCGACTTGGTATCGCCGAATGCCTCGACCTGATTGGCCAGCGTTTTGGCGTCCCGTTTGCAATTCTTCCGATGCTCGAACCGCCGGGCTATCTCGGCATCGATCTCGGTCAAGTCCACGCCGGCAACGCGAAGCAAAGTGGCGCGCTGTTCGGCCGGCTTCATTCTCGCGAAGGCCGATGGATCGAAGGTGAACTCGTCGTAGATCTCGTCGAGCACTTTCTGCGGGCTGGTTAGCGTGTTGCCGTACTCATCGACAACCTTCAGGGTCGTTTTGCCCCGATCGTTGAACGTCCGGACGACGTTCAATGTCCGACTGCCGCCTAGCGTTATCTTGATCTTGCCCTTCGATTCACCGATCCGTAGCGGCTTCCCGGGGATACGGGATCCGCCTCCGAGAACGTACTCGATTGCATCGAGTACTGTGGATTTGCCCGCCTCGTTATCGCCGGCCAGAATCACATTCTCGCCGTTGGGGTGGACCTGGACGGCCCGCAGGCCTTTAATGTTCTCGGCTTCCAGATAGGTGATGGTGAGTTGATCGGACATTTGATTGCCTTTAGGTTTGTTGATGAGTAGCTCATAAATAGCTTCTTGTTTTTCGATCGAATCTGGTAGGTGGTGCAGCCACGCTCGAGTATCTTTAAAGTCGTTGGGTCGCCCAGGATGGCTCGCACGATCATGATTCTCCCCATCGACTCACGATCGTGCGTTTGCCGCAGTCGGCGTGTCCCTTGTCGTACCTGTAGTAGTTATTGCTCGGAAAATTACTAGCTCGCCAGGCATCAACGAGTTCCCGGTCGATGTGGCACCCACAGAACACGTAACAGCGTGAGAGTTTTTCGAGCGAACCCACTCCGGGCGAATACACCAGTTCGCTAAACTCACTAGGCAGTAGGTCCCACCACTGACCCGAGGCCTCTATCACGCTACCATCAGCCATGGGAATGTTGAATTTTCTGCCCGCAAACGCTTCCCAGTTTGGCCCTGGGCGTTCGTGTTGATAGAACTGGAAGAATCCCGAATCGTGACCGCTCAGCAACTGTCCCTGTCGCTCGTAAACATAGCGAGGCATTCGGTCTACCACTACGTTCATCTGCACTCCGTTTTGCCATCGGTGGTCGATAATGTCGATAATGGTTATTGGCTTTACCATTTTATCGTCTCCGGTTTGGTTATGGCTCTGGGTTGTAGTGAAAAGGGGGCGTGTACCCCTATTTATCCTTTCTTCATTTCTTTGAATCGTCTCCGGCAAGCGGAAGTCACGGTTTCGCAGTCCGCCGGCAGTAGATCGCCGATCGACTCCGCTTCCAGGGCATCGTTTTCGGCATTAATAACTTGCTGCTCGGAGCCGTTCGCGATCTTGGCGAGCAGCTTGCCGCGCAAGAGTTGTGAGTCAGCGGCGGCCGGATCCTCGTCGGGCTCGGCCGGTGACTGCCATCCGCGTGCTTTCTTTTTCTGTTTGGCCGTATGGGCTGGGTCTATCTCTTCGGCCGGCTTGACCTCATCGGGCAGGTCCGCATGGGCATCGGCCGGAACTTGGGAGTTGAGCCGATCTGCCAGGGCGTCGAGGTCGTCGGCTGGCGCCTGCTGCGGCGTCTCGTTACCCATCCAGTGAGCCTCCTCTTCAGTCACTACGCCGCCAATCGGCGCGAAGAACCTAGCAGCATGCCGAAAAGCAAACAGGCGCAGCATATGCCAGGGGATTTTGCCTTTCATAAACCCACCCAGGGCCATGTATTCCTTCATAAATCCACGGTAAGTCTCCGGATGGGATCGCACTGTTGAATAGATTGTGCAGTCCACCCACTCAAGATTACCCTCCTCATCAAAGTGCATATCAAACGAATGCCCATCGTAGCCCGGCGCTCGGTGGACAATTTTAATCCACCCATCGACCGCGACAATAATCATAAGTTTACCCTGGCCCCTGGCGAGATATATTTCTTTCGCCATGGGGTCCAGGTCGTACTTCGGAATCATCGCCATTGCGAGCGTTAGTTCGGCGTTCGTAAATTCCGCTTCGCCCTTAGCCGGTCGCCATTTATGTCTCAGCAGTTTGTAGATTTGCTCGGGGTCAACGCCAAGATACTCGGCGGTGGCAAGACGGATAGATCGCGGTCGGTCGATCAACTTATCGAACTCACTGGGCTGCGGACCGTTCTCGCCAACAACGTCGCCCGGATCTTGCTGTACTCGGCTCATTTCTTTCTCCGTCTGAATTCTCGATAGGTTATGACCCGGGCCTCCCGGGCCTCTTCGTGTCGCTCGCGATTGAGCCAGGCGTAACGGCCGCCGCGCGGCAGCGAGCCGAACGCCGCGTCTTTCATTTCAGCCTTGATCTGGTTTTCTAGATCCCTGCGGATCGCTTCGAGCCCCTTGATCTCCGCCTTGATTGATTGGAGATTTTCGTCCCATCCGGTTGCCTCGGGCGGTAGCTCGATCGTCTCGCCGTCTTCTTTCCCGTAGAGCCGCTTCAGCGCTGCCGAGGTGGCGGCCGATCCATCTGCGGCCGGCGGGGTCCGGTTCTGGACGGCTCGCCAGAACGCATCCAACGAGGGCAGCATCGAGCTGATAAAGTGGTCGTTTCGCTCAACCATTTTCCACACCAGCCGGTTGCCGCCGATCAGCGCCGCGATATAGGCGCGCGGATAGCCCGTTACGAGCATTTGGTGCTGGGTTTGGATCTGGACCCGCATCGGGAGCAGCCCTTCCTCCCATTCGAATGCCATGTATTCGCCGACGTTCTTGGCTTCCCAGACGGCGGGGCCGTCGGAATCCATCACCTGGCCGTCCAGCGTACATGATAGATACGGATGCTCATCAGACACACGCACGGTTAGATCTACGTCGTAGTCTACCTGGAGGCCAGTTTCTTGCTGGAAGATCTCCCGAATGACCGGTTCTTGGAGCGTGCCGATATCCATCCGCTGCCGATCGGTCTCGTCGATCACCTCGTCGAGCCCGATCTTCTTCGCGTAGGTCGCCAGGCGGGACTCGTTCGAGTAGCCGTGGCCTAGGATCCCGGGTGACTCGCTGGCCCCGATGTGATTGGGACGATCGGCCAGCCAGGCCTCCCGGTTTTTATAGTGGATCGTTTTCATGATTCAGAATCTCCAGGTACGTCAGAGTACAGTTCCGCGCACGGCACGCTACCGTGGACGTCGCCGGTCCCCCGGCATCACTCCTTCTTTCGTGCCACTCTGGCCTTCGGCCCTTTTGGGATCTTTGCCGGGATATTCATAAGCTCTTCGCGTAATATCGGTACGTCAGGCGGTGCCTCGATGCCGATCCGCACGCCATCGCCGTCGATCAGCGTAACCATGATTGAGATCTCCTCTCCAATCCATATTCGTTGACCGACTTTTCTCCCCAGTACTAGCATTCGATTCCTTTCGGTTGGCGTGTCACGGAGCAAGGTAGTCAACCACCTCGTCTAAACTCAAACAGATACGTGCGCACATTGCTGCCATCAACTCGGGTTCCTGATCCGGGGCCAAGAGCATGCACGTTATTTTTCCGTCGCCGCAAGCCCAGCCAAGTTCCAGTGATGCCGATCGGCCAAACGGCTGAACAGCCACGACAGCATCGCACTCCCGAAGAAAATCCATGTCACTATTGAATCCCGCTATCGCGATCGGATGCGACAACGCCGAACGGTATTCCTCCGGCGACCAACTCTGCCAAGCGGGGTCGATGTCTGACCAATGGAATCCATTGCCCCCGATCGTCGGGTGCCGAAAATCATAAACCTCGTGACCCTCCCGCTTGAGACGTCGCACGACATCCGGTTGAGAGGGGGTTCGCCAACTGGTAGCGACGTAGATATGCAGCATGGTAGTTCCTTTCGGGTTGTGTTCCCCGTTTACTCGCCAATGTCGATGCTCGTCAAAAACGCCCCGGCAGGCCGCCGTGCCGTACCGGGGGAAGAGTCCATTCATTCCAGCATCTCGGCCACTCCGTGGTCAGGCGTCACCGCTGGGCGTCAGCTACTTCGTCGGCATCAGCACGCCAGGCTCAACACCGAGCGCGGCAGCGTAGAGCAACACCGTCTCGACCTTTATCGCGTTCCCCGCACCGCACACCCGCGAGACGTCCGCCGGCCTGATGCCCATCAGTTCCGCGAGCGAAGTTTGAGTCAGGCCATTCACGATGATCACCGATTGGATCCGCTCACCAACAGTCTCGCCTGTGATCGTGAGTCGTTTTGGTTGTGCCGGTCGTTTGTGTTTCTTTACCATCTCGTCCTCTCATGGTCTACTGCCGTTTCACCGGGTCCGCGTCGTGATGTACGGCGCGGGCCCGGTGGGTAGCGCGAACGGTAGTTCGCATCGCGGATCGTCCTGGGCCTCATAGGCACGAAGAGCGATCGCTGCTGTGGTTGACCTTGTGATCGACCAGAGCCCGAATATGCTGTTCGGGATTGGACGAGTTGGCCGGCGACTTGATCGTAAACGATTCGCCGCAGTACGTAACTCCGCAACGTCCCGTTCGCTGGGCTGTATTTACGGCAATCGAAAACTCTCGTTGAAACACGCCACATAGGTTCGGGAATGTCTTGCCGTGTCCGTCGGTCACGGTGAAAGGGCGGTCTATGGTTTTTATGATTCACTCGCGGGGTAGGGGGTTATGGGGCATCTCTCGCCAACCGGACGCCCCGTGGGGATCATGACTCATTCGTCACGTTGCCCGAGGCATGCACGGCGTAGACTCCCCGACGATCACTGTACGCTCCGCCGCCCAGTGACGCACAGTCTCGCTGGTCTTGTTCCATACACCGGCGAGCGGCATCTACGGTGCGATGTTTGTGCGGGCAACAGCCTCGCACGCTGTTGATTTCGCCGGCTTGGTAGAATTTGATTCGGTCTGTCATGATTCACTCGCGGGGTAGGGGGAAAAAGTTTAGCCTTGCGTAAACTGGCTCAGAGCATCGGCCTCCGCCCACTCTCTAGCCTGCCTAGCGTCCTCGCCTACTGACGCCTGTCGCCGTTCCTCGCCTAGTCGCCCAACCTGCGATACAGTCAGGCCGGATAGCGTCTCGATTGCCTCGGCGTACACTGCCGCGGGAGTAGGTCCACCGTCGAGAGTCGCTAGTAGCGTTTGCACTGCTGTGGATGATTTCATGATTGTCTCGGGGCCAGGGGGTTGAGGTTGCCCGCCCCACAGCGGGGCGGGCGGTGGTGGTGGTCAGTCCTCGAAATCAAAATCTTCCGCGTCGCCGTACTTCGTCTCTTCTTCATCGGCAGCGTTGGCCGCGACGGTCGCGGCGGCTCTGATTCTCATTCGTGCGACGTACTCGGCGTGGGTTTCGGTTTCCATCGTTTCTCTCCTGGTTTCGTTTCGTGCCTTGCTCGTGTCCATGCCTCTATTATAGCGACCTACCCACTAGATGCAATACCCATCGCGTGCTATTATTGCACGTACGCCGTACCGCATGACGTAAGTACTAGCTACGATAGGTAGTTACCGCAAGAAGAAACTTTTCGAGAAAGTTTCTGTGAGATACTGGACACCTTTCGCCCAGTCGATAGAAGTGACGTGGCCGCTCAACAGAGCCTGCGTTTCGCGTGTCGCGAGAGTTTTATTTTCTCAAGTGTCCACTTCACCCAGATCAGGGGGAGCGTCGATCTCGCGATGGATCGCCTCGAAGGCCTCTCGCCCGACCGTGTGGGCGGTGATGAGATCGTTGTCGGGCATGGGCCGCCGGTCCATGCTGCCCCACGGGACGAACCGTGGCTCGATCGATAGCGGGATCCCAGCTCGGCGGAGCACATCCCCCACAAGGAGGTCTTCGCAACCGATCCGGTAGACCATGTCGCGAGCCACGATCTCGGCGGCCCGGCGAGATAGCAGGTAACCGGCCCCACCGCTGCCGTAGTTCACTCCAGGGCGCCACTCGGCTCCAATGTAGTCCCGGCCGTCGGTCGCGTAGGCGGCGAGCCTGGTGGCCGCGATCGCGGTATCGTCATCGCACTTGAACAGGTAGTCCCAGTGGGGGCTATCGAGGGCCCACTGGCAAAACGCCCGCGTCTTCTGGGGGAGTTCGTCGTAGCCGTCGGGGACGGCCAGGAAAAGGCGATGGTCAAGGCTATTCATGCCGACGAGGTTCGGGGCTCCGACAAGAAAGACGGTCTCGATACCAAGTTCGCACGCGCGGGGTACCCATGTGTCGAGGCAATTCTGCCGCCGCGCGACGTTATCCGCTGCCGACAGGGCTCCGATTATGATTCGGCTCATTAGGTCCATCCCATCCATTCATAGAAGCGAAGTGCCAACACGTCGAGCCAAAAACCAAGAGGGAACAACGCCAGGAAGAGCACGATCAGGCAGGCGTTCCGGATACCGATTTTGATTCGTGTCATGCGTGCAGTCCTTTCCAGATCGTCTCGGCCAGCTCCCAGTCGCCAGCGTCATTGATATCCACCGCTTCGATTGCGGATAGCCAGATCGGTGCCCGGCTGGCCAGGCAGCTCCGAGTCGTGGTGTTTCGCGCGTACTGTCTGTGGATCGCGTAGAGCCCAGTCGTTTCCCAATCGGTCCAGGGAAGATCCTGGCTATTTGGCAACAGGCCGCCCGACCAGCGAAAGAGTTTCTCTCGCCGCATCCCTACGGCGCTGACGTGATCCGACAGCGCCGCCACCGCTCGGTCGATCGATGCCGGCGAAATAAACGGCGACGTCGGTACGACTTGCAAGATCATACCGGCATTCCGTACGTTGGACGCTTGCCAGCCCGCCAGCACGTCGCCGCTGGTCGCGTTGGTCGCCAGCTCGGCGGGTCGCCGTAGGGGGATCGCCCCAGCCGCTTTCCCGACTCGTAGGATCTCTGGATCATCCGAGTCGATCACGACAGCGTCAACGGTCTCGGCCGCCAGCGCGTTCGCGATCGCGTGACAGACCAGCGGACGGTCACCGAGGATCCGAAGATTCTTGCCTGGTAACCGTTCGCTCGTGCGCTTCGCGTGAACGAACGCCACCACTCTCGAATCCGGACTTAACGCCAAGTCGATCTGTAGCATAGGTCTGCCTTTCGAGGAACAGTTTCTCTGCGTCGGACATCCCAAACTCGGTCCGGTAGGCGACCTGCGCAAGCTCGGGAGATGGTTTAATGTGAGCCGCGCATGGTGAGCCGATAAGGCCCGGCGAGCCTTGTAACTCATGCCCCACTCGCTTCGGATCGCCTGGCGTCACGTCGGCCGCAATGGCGTGACGCATCGCGGCGAACTCACTCGGCGTCAGGCTACACTCAATATGATGGACGAACGAATGCCGCGACAAGCAGAAGTGCCGCTCAATCATTTCTGCGCCCATCTTGGCCGCCGCGACTGATGCTTGCCATCCAACCTCGTGTCCCGAATAGCCGATCCGGATCCGATCTGCCTGGAATCGTTTGATCAGCTCGGGGATGTTGCCGAGCCGCCAGTCCTCGAAAGGGCAAGGATAAATCGCAACGCAGTGGAGCAGCCAGATTTTCTTAAAGTCACGGAAGACCTCAAGAGCAGCTTCGATTTCGGGGAGCGTCGAGCCAGCTACCGAGAGGACGATCTCCGATTCTTTCCCGACGATCGACGCAACAGAACGGAGGAAGTTGAGATTTCGGGCGTTCGACGATGAGACCTTGTATCGCTGCATATTGCGGCACATTTCCAGGAACTCCACTGACGGCAAATCCTGTCCAGTTCCGAACCACGGAAGCCGGTGGGAAAAACACCGACGATCAAACCGATTCCAATCAGCGATACTGAACTCGAACATCTTACGATACTCGCGGTAGGTCGTGCCGTACGGGCTCGCGAACGGGGCGTCGAGCTTGGCTTGTGAGTAGAACGTCTCGACGTCCTTTTTCTGCATCTTGAGCGACGTCGCCCCGGCCGCCTTGGCCGCGTCCACCATGGCCAGCAGGACGTTCAGGTTGCCCATGTGGTTCGTCGTGACCTCTGCTACAAATTCCTCTACCATCGGCCTAGCCTCCTGTAGATGTCGGTCGGCCGTTCGCCGGCCAGGATTACCCGTCTGGTTTCGGCCTCCGAGTCGGCCCGTTTTTCGGCAGCTTTGAGCACGTCTAGCACGAGGTGTTGCGGGATAACCAGCACGCCGTCCTGGTCGGCAAAGACGATCTCTTCTGGGCATACGCGGACAACTTTGCTGTGACCCGCGGGGAGTCCTGCGGTAACCGAATGCTGATAGAGTGCCCACCAGCCGTAGGCATCGTGTGGCTGAACGCCCCGCCCAAAAACCGGGAACTGGAGCGAGTTAAGTTGACGAGCGTCGCGAGTGTAGCCGTCGATCACAACTCCCGCCGCGCCCGCACGCTGAGCCAGCATCGCCGAAATGTCCCCAAAGTGAGCGACTTCTCTGTCGCCGCCGGTATCCATCACGATAACGCTATCGGCTGGTATGGCCTCGAAGACATCCAGTCGGATCGCATCAGCATCATCTGGATTATCTGAATGTATCCGCTTCCCGTGGCACGTGAACGCACGGCCGACCATCACCTCTTCAGGCCCGGTCAATTGGGCTATACTCCGGTCCAGCACAAACGGTTCCTGATACTTTAAGTCGAATACCATCGCGTCGTAGATCACGCCGGCGTAGAGCTTGCGGTATCGCTCGATCAGATCAGACATGGCGGAACCCCCGGAAAGATGCGTCTTGATTGCAATAGAGCTGGTGCATTTGTTTTTGGTAATTCAACCCGAGCCTCGCACAATAATTGCCGGCAATCTGCTTGTTCGCATCGTGGAGCACGTCGTAAAATTCACCGTCTGACATGTCCGTGAAGTTGACCGACAACAGGTCCGTGTTGGTGTGCTTTCGTTCGTAGAAGTCCGCCGGCCCTTCGAGCAGCCCTTTCTCGATCGCGTACCTGTACAGCGGCGATCCCGGGTAGGGCGTGACCGGCTTGATCGCCCGGAGCTGGGCACAGTCGTCCCATTCCAATAGGAAGTCGACGCTGTTCTGTAGATGCTCCCGCGTCTCGCCGATGTTGCCGAAGATGATGTTGGGCGAGAAGCGGATGCCAGCCGCTCGCGTGTTATGGCAGCCACAAAGAATGGTCTCACAAGTGAGCGCCTTACCCATCACCTGGAGCATATCGTCATTGAACGACTCGACCCCGTAGTAGATATAGGCGCAGCCGGCCCGGGCCATTGCCGCAAGTGGCTGCGGGAAAGCGTAGTTCAATCGCCCCTGACAGGTGAACGTCATGCCGGGCGGGCCTGACCGGATGAACGCCTCGCACAGTTCGACAGTCCGGGCCTCCGACTCCATGAGCAGATCGTCGTAGAACATGAAGTGCTGAATGTGCCAATTGCGATAGAGGCAATTCATTTCGTCGACGATCGCCTCGGCCGATCGGAGCCGCATCCCCTCATCGATCCGGTAGCAGAAGTTACAGTTGAACTTGCAGCCCCGGCCGGACAGCATCTGGATCGAGAACCGGTTGCCGATCGCGGGCACGTGGGCGCTGTCTCGACGTAACCGATAGACGTCCATCGGGAATAGGTCGTAAGCGGGCATCGGTAGGGAGTCGATAACGCCAACGGTTGGCCGCTTCTTATTGACCACCACCTCATCTCCCGCGTAATACGCTACGCCCGGGGTGTCTTCAGGGCCAGATGCCAACAGCTCTGTAAGCGTCTCTTCCCCTTCGCCCATCACGACCGCGTCCGCATGGAGAAGCCGCAAGAAGTACTCCGGCTCCGGCGATGGCCCGTGCCCGCCGATCACAAAAAACGGCCGGTCCTTTGCGGCGTTGATCGCCTTCGAGATCCGCTTCGCGCGCTGATAGGGATAGTACGCGCCGATGAACGACAGCCCGACAACGTCATAGTAGTGGCGGTCGAGGTACTCGGTTAGGTGCTCGTCAGGGTAGTGATGGATATCCTGACTGTAGAGGTCGAGGTACTCGGTTAGGTGCTCGTCAGGGTAGTGATGGATATCCTGACTGTAGAGGTCGACCTCGTGACCAGCACGGCGAACGTAAGCCGCAAGGGCCGCCACGCCCATCGGGAAGAAGCCGATGTGAGCATCGTTATCGTAAACGATCAGCAGAATCTTAGACATGGTCGCCTCCGAGTTCTGGCATGTGGAGCCACTCAAGCTTGACGCCACACGGGTCGCCGAGCCACTCGCTCTTCAGCAGTTTGGCCATAGCGCGCTTTTCAGTAAGCACGTCGTGGGGATGCGGGGCGTCGGGATTCGGGTTGCGGGCGTCGTAGTAGTCTGGCCTGCCTTCGATCGTGGAATCGTAACCGGTCAATAATAGATTACACTCCGGCCAGCGGGCAATCGCCATCATGACCGCGATGAACCCAGTCGAGGGAAAGCGATCCAGATAGTTCGCGGCGTGTCGCCAATGGGCGTAATCCAGCACCATGACCGGGAGGCCGAACGCCGTGTAGTGGAAAAACTCTCGAGCCTTTTTCCATGCCGGTAGCGCCTCATCGTATTGGCGATCCGACCACGTCCGCCAGTGCTCGACCGGCTGGATGGTGGTTTCCCACCACAAGTTACGTTGCGAGCCGAACCACGCGATAGCGTTTGTTTTGCTGCCAGTGTCCAGGGCCGAATGGTGCCAATACGCCTTAAGCCTCACGACGAAATCACAATCATCGATCTCCGCTCCGTGGCCCTTCGCGCTGGGGCCGTTGCCGACTATGCAGATTCTCATTGTTCCCCCAGTAGTTGACAGGCTCTCTCGACACACCTGGCGTTCAGGCCAGCGTGCCCATCTGTTTGGATTAGATATTCTTCAATAACGTCGAGGCGAATGATTAAATCGTCGAGGACAATAAAGGTCACTCCAAGGCGAGACGCGAGTTCAAATGCAATCAGCCGAGAGCGTTCATTTGCGTCGACCGGCCCTGGCGGCAAATAACCAATTACGCTGGCACCAGACACCCCGTGCGTCTGTAAGAGTCGCGAGAACCCCACTAGAGTCATCGACCCATCTGCGATCCATGCACGCCAGCTACTCGTCAGGATAATCTTAGCGCCGGTCCGATGGATGATCCGGTGGAGGCACTCGCATTGTGGGCGTTGCAGCTCCGGGCCTTTCGGCCACGCTGGTCGATCGTTCAAGACGCCATCGATGTCGAGATAGATGAGTTTCATTAGACGACTGTCCCTCTGGTTCCGTAGCGTGCATTGTGCCGAAAGTTGTCTGGGTTCAGCCCGTTGGTTCGATTCCAGTGATCAGTCCGGCCCTGAAATTCCTTCTGGCAACTGCCGTCGACGTGCGCCATATGGTAGACGTGACCGGCCCGGGTGACCCGGATCAGTGGCCTCGCTTTCGAGATCCCCGAGACGATCGTCCCATCGTCACCGCCGTAGCCCCACTGGGCCTCGCAATACTGAACCCGGCCCCAGTTCGCGGCCGTCATGGTGATGGTGCCTTCGGCCAGGATGGCGGTCTCGTATTCGGTCTCGCGGTCGAAATAGATCGACGACGTGCTCATCCGGTAGATCGGGACGGCCGCGGTCTGGTCCGTCACGGCCATCGCGGCTTGCCATGCCTCCAGCTCGAACGAGATATCGACGTCAGAGCAAACGATCGGATCACAGCCCGCCGCAATCGCGGCCCGGATGCCGGCGTTCTTGGTCCGGGTCAAGGCAAATCGCCGCTGTCCCTGGTGGAGCGGGAGCTTGTCCTCGGGGAAGATTACGCACTCGGCATATTCGGGCACGTCATAGGGCTGATCGGTCACCGGGAAGACACGGACATTGTCCCGCCGATAGATCGCGTCATTCCAGGCGAAGTGATCCTGGAGCCGACGTTCGGGCACGCGCCACGAAACGAAGACTACAGCTGGTTGACTTTCCATGGCTCATCCTCCAGGGTGGTCTGCTGGACGGGCGGCACCAGGTCGGCAATGTGGGACGTGTGGCCAGGGCAACTTTCACAAACGCGCGGAGGCAATGGAGACCGACGATCGCCATCGGCTACCGGCCCCTGAGCAGCGAACCATCGCTCGTACTGAAACGTCTCGACGACGTCCCGGAATGACCAGGGCTTTCGGATGTTACCTAGAGGACACTCACCCTTCCAGTCCATACAACAAAGATGCCCGTTGCCATAGTGATCGATGATCAGCTCGGAATACGGACGGAGGCATTGCTCGCGAGAAACTACCCCCGCTCGTTTTCGACGGCCGTCCAGATGCCCAGGCATCACGACCACCCGATTGACGATCTTCGGATCCGCGAACTCGAGCCAGTCCCACGTCCGATGCTGGTAGTTCGAGATCCAGATTTGGTCGAGAAAATGCAGCCCGGGCGTCTCTTGGGTCAAGAGCGTGCCGTTTGTCCAGAGGGTGAATTTCACATCAGGAACCCGCCGCCCGATCTGTATCATTAGGCCCTGGATTCGGTCCCATTGGAGCATCGGCTCGTTGTAGTAGTGCCAAGCGATGTTGCCCTGGAAGCCGTGCGTCTTGTATGCCTCGAAGGCGCAGTCCTCGATTTCTTCATCGGTGATCGGCTTGGACGTGTCGAGGTTGCCGTACCGGTCGGCCGTACCGGACGGGCAGGCCTCGTGGTGATGGGCCAGGTTGCATTCCCGGCCGGTCTCGAAAACGAGAAATTGAGTGTACTTCATGCTAATGCCTCCGTTAGCGACGACAGAGATAGATGCCGACAGATACACCGGCAGCAAATGATGAGCACGCCATTGCGAACACGGACACTAAGGTCAGAAAAGTCGTCATACTAACGCCTCCATTAGCGGTGGGAGAAATCGCAGAATGTCGCGGTCCTGAACCGCGTTTAGATCGTGCCTCCGCATCCTGCTGGTGCTCTTATGAAACCCGCTCACGGCGTTATTGTCAATAGCACTGATTCGCTCCCGTGCCTCCTCGGCCGACCGGTGATAGTAGTGATTGAGCCGCCAGCGGTTCGTTGATGGGTCCGGATTGGTCGGGCCCGTCACGGCCGTTCCGTTCTCGTTCATCGGTTCGCCGTGGCGGAATTTGGCATTGTGCGATCCGAACGGGCCGAAGTATTCAATAGCGTCCATTCGGGCGATCAGCTTGCCGTGACGGCCTGTCGGCTCCGGCTCGCCGAGTTGTCCCCGCTGGGTATAGGCGGCGATCGTGGGGCCTGGTGGCCGTCGCTTGTGACCGCTGGAACCGAAGACCAACCACTGGACGAACAGGGCCGCAGCTCCCCACGATTCGACATCCTCAAAGAGCGGTTCCCGGATGTCGTTATGATCGGCGTGGTAGAGGTACTCGTCGGGGTCGATAAAGGCACACCACTGGGTCTCGTCGCGATGCTCGGCGATGAACCGGTTGAACGTCACGATCTGGTGGGTCGCGCGGAACGGGACCGGCTCCGGACACTCCCACTCTGGTCGCCGCTGATACGCACCGAGAACGATATCCCCCCGATCATGGCGGAAAATCTCCAGTGGAGTTGAGTCAGTCGAGAGATCATCAAAGAGGTAGAATCTCTGGACCCCGACCAGCCGGTGAAACGCAATCCACTCGCCGATATAGGGAGCCTCATTTCGGATGATGGCGCAGATCGAGAGATAGACGGGATTCATCCCTGTACCCACAGTGGACCCACCGATTGAACCTCCATTGCTTTGCGTGCCCACGCCGGGCCCACACGTAATCAGATCCTCAAGTCCGGCTTGACGTACGGGCCTCGGGAAGTGCAGTAGTCGAATACGGCTTGCCAGTGATGACTCAGCGACATAGGGGTGGTTAGTTGCTTGACGTGAGTACGAGCGACTTGAGCCATCTGCAACCGCGAAGTCTCGTTATACGCCAAATAGGCCGCGTAGTAGGCCGCCTCGGCGTCGGTGTCGGCAAGGAAGCCCGTCTTGCCGTGCTGGATCATTTCCCGCCAGCCCCACCGGTTCGGCGCGATGATCGGCACGCCGGCCGCCATGGCCTCCAGCCCGACCCGCGGCCAGTTCTCTTTCGCGCCGCCGTTGAGCTGGAGCAAGCAGTGGCAGCGGGCGAGGAACTTCTGGACCGACACGCCCTGGGGCGGCAAGCACTCGGCCCACGACGGCGGCTTGCCGCACTTCTGCTCGGTTGCCTCATTCCAGCCCATGCAGAGGGCCCGGCGTTCCTGGTGGGGGATCCCGCCCAGCACGGCCCAGTGATTCGCCGCCCATTTGTCCGCATCCGGCCGGGCCAGTTTGCCCACCACGAACTCGCCGGTTTTAGTATGCGTCCGCGGACGGAACGGGAAGTCGTCGAAGTCGAAAGCGCCACGGACCAAGAAGCCCTGCTCTTCATCATAGCCGTAGGCCCGGTAGCGCGGCTCCAGGATGCCCCGCTGGAATTCGCTCTGGAACACGTAAGCGTCCGCCGGCCCGTTGTCGATCAGGCTCCGGTGCTCTGGGCCATCTTTGTCGATAAACGTCATGCAGTTCACCCAGACGATCCGGCAGCCGAGCGCCCGAAGCTCATCGAAGGCACTGATGGCCTTCGAATTGCACATCCCGACCACGATCGAGCCCGGCAGTCCAGGCACCTCCTGGAGGGTTGGCTTCCGAGCGGAAGCCGGCTCGCCGATCTTGACCCGCTCGACCTCGACCGTCTCGACCCCGATCGCGTCGAGCTTGGCCCGCATCGATGGGTCTTGGGCCCACGTCGGAATCAAGGTCACGTCCCATCCGGCCTGACGCCAGAGCTTCACCGTGTGCCAGCACTCCGTATTGGCTCCGCCCATCGCGCCGGGGTAGCCAAGTTGGAAGATCCTCATTCAGTGCCTCCGTTCGGATCGTCGAATGGCCCAGCGGATCAGCAGCTTGATCGCCGGCCGGGAAAGATTCGCGAGCGGGAACTTCCGCTTGCGTGCCTCTTCATACATCCGGCTTGCGATTTTGTCAATGTTGGCTCGACACCACCCGACGCCTCGCCGGTCCATTTCGGCCGCTAGGCGGTTGCACGCGCAACCCTTGGGCTGGATGCCGAACTTGCGGAGAATCCGCTTGAGTTCCATTCCTGGTCCGGCCCCGGGCGGCGGGTCTTCTTTTTTTGGGTTTTGCCGGACAACCGTCTGGCCCGGAAATCGGCCCTCATCCCACATCAGTCGGTGTTTCGGGCTCGTCTCGTACCCCTGGCAATATGCGGGATTCATTCGGCAGCCGAGCCGCTGGCAGTGGTAACCAGCCAGACCGCTCGCCGGTAGTGCGCATGGGCATTCACTCATGGGGCGATGTCCGTTATGGTAATCGACCAGCCACAGGCTAGGATCTCTGGCCCCGGGAATGTATCGAGGCAAAATCCGCCGGTCAATGCATACACGAATGGATCGCACTGAAACGACGCGGGGCTTACGTTTCCGCATTGAAACAGACTACCAGTTCCGGCAAATCCCCAGTTACCATCCTGGCAGATAAGTTCAAATTCGTACAACTCATTGCCACTGTCGCAGAATCTGATCGGTAGCATTGCTGTCCCTGACCAGACCCATTCTGGTAAGCGAGCAGGCTCCCAATTTAAGATTATGAGTGCGTCGTTTAGGCAGCCGCCACAATAACCGCTGGCGGTTATCCTCGCGTACAAGGTGTGTGGCGTACAGAATCCTTGGCAGTTACAAAAACACGTCCCGCAACCCGCAGCAGTGACGTCGTGCTCTCGCCAAGTGAATCGCGCCCATTCGATCTCGGTGCCACCGGCATTCATCAATCCGGCTTTCCACGTCGCGTTGGGCGGTGGATCTACGCAACCATAGACCGCCTCGCTCGAACTCGCATCGACGTAGGCCGTGTAGGTATTGCGACAAAGGCGCAAGATCTCTTCTGTGCCGATACCGTTGTGGCCAACGTTGAGTTCATAGAGAATATTTTCTCCACCGCCCTCATTGCCGGTCCCGACCCGGAGTATCGCAGTCGATCCCCCGGTGATTTCCTTTTCGCCGTAGACGAACGTGCCCTCTTCATCATCGTATTGGATCAACACGCGGTAGATATCGCCAACCTGAAGATCGGCCATGGTGCCCTGGATGATCCCGGTGTGATCCCCGACGGGATGACTGATCGTCGTGTGGACCACCGCTCCAGCGGGCATAACAAGATATTCATTAACGCCGTCCAGGGTCGAATCTCCGACCGCCTCGATCCAACCTGACCCTAGATTCGTTGTCGTGCCCCGATCAAAATCGTCGACGAAGATTTCGCACGGACGCGGACAACACTCAAGACAGGGAAACCAGCCCATTAAGGACACTCCATTTGGTAGATTTCCCAGGTGCGGGAATCAGCCCAGTATTCAGCCAAGCCAAACGCTCCGACGACTCCCGCGAACATCTCCATAGAGTCGCAGACGGTGAACAGAACATCGTTGCAGCGGGCCCAGTCGCACTCGCCCGTGATGGCCTGACGGAGGTACGCCGTGGCCGACTCGCCCGGAACGAGCTGAGTAGCAAGTTCAAATCGCCAGCGATCACGGAATCCGTGGAGAATTTCCCACCAACCCGATTGCATGTTGAACGTACACCAGACCTGATCGCCAATGCTAAATCGAGGCATGAACACTTTGTTCGCCACCATGGCGTCGCGTTCTTTCGGCGGATGGCCGGCGGGGTGAAAAATAAACACCTCGGCCGCTTCCAGATCCTCATCCCATTCGCGGCCGCCACGATAATACAACACCGGGACCGCGGCTGCGCGACACCAGCCATTTGGGAAGATCACATCGCCAGACGACGAACCGCTTGAGCTACCCGAGCTGCCCGAGCCGCTCGAGCTGCAACTCTCACATGCCTCCCACTCGCCCTTGATCTCGTAGAGGATAAGGTGCGGCGGCTCGGCGATCGTCATCCTGACGGCCGTCCCGGTAGCGTCGAACGAGACCGGCCCCTCGACCTCCCAGTTGCGCGCTGCCTCGATCTCGCGTTCCTGTTCGCGCAGCCCGCCAAGTGGATTCTGGCGAATGCCCAGGCCTGTGCGTGGTAATCGGAATGGCATCGCTAGGCCCCGCTGCTAGAGGAAGAGCAACCAGCGTCCAGGATAAACATGCTCGAAAAGTCTACGGTCAGGTAACGGTTTCGGAACTCGCCGCTCGAATCCTTCATTTGGACTCGCTCCCAACCCTCTCTGTGGAGTTCATGATTCCAGCCCCGAATCTCTTCGCCGTCAACGATCCGCCGCTTGCGCATATGGAGCGTGAGTGTGAACGCGAACGGGTCGGTGATTTGAAACTGGGTCGACGGCTCAAGATCGTACCCCTCGAAGAGAATCGTTTCCGCCTCGGCGCCCAAGAAGGTGGATTCATTCACGCGCCCGACGTAGCCTTCGTCCCAAAGTTTGATCGGTGGCTCATCCACGTAGTACCATTGGAGCTGATATTCCGTGGTCGGAATAAAGATCCGCCCTTCGAGTCCATCCTTGGGCGGGACCTTGCCGGTCTTCTCACGGTCGGTGTTGCTCTCGTAGGCGAAAAAGTCAGACGGCAAGAGGAGGACCTGCATTGATGATCGGCTACGCATCACGAGCTCGCCAGTGTTGCCAAGATCTGGTTGCGGGATGTCGCAGGGCCATTTAGCCAGCGAGAAGTCTGTCGAATAAGTGCAGGTCGTGAGGCAGTTGAATTCATTATTTTGGAGATACTCGACATCATTCGCAATCGGGTCACTCATGACTACCGATGGAGGTTGATCCATACTGAACGGCTGGTGCGTGATGTCGCTCACGGCGCATTCCGGGCCCCATACCGGATGCTGGGCCCGGGCGATCTCTTGCGCGAACTGATCACGCTCAGACCACTTGACCAAAAACATCCGGATAGCCGAATTGGCCTGTTTGAACGAATGTTGGCTTCCGCCCGATCCAGCCAGCTCATGAAAGTCTACCGTTACGGTCACGATGTTACCCTTTATTGGAATGCCGGAATGGGCGATGCGATATCGAGCGCGACCCGTTGCTGTTGTGGACCCTCTTGCTGTCTTGCGATTTCCTCGACCGCGTCGGCGGTTCGCTCCGTAGCGGTCGCGGTCCGCTCTGCATTCCGCTTGCCTGCCTCGGTCTGCATCTGGTTAGCGAGCGCGGCCAAGGACGTAAAACGGAACCCACCGCCATCAGCTCCCGCCGCGCCCGGTATCGCGCCGGCCCGCTTTTTCTTCGCACCCTCCGCGCCACCTGTTGCGAGCTGTTCGGCAAACCGCTTTTGGATCTCGGCCAACAGCTCGGCCGTACGGGCCGACTGGCCGGCTATCGATCGCGGCACGCCGAGCACGAGTGACTTGATCGCATCCTTCATGTTGTCGACCGCATCCTGGACGAGCGACTTCATTAAATCCCAGGTCAGTTCCCAATTCTCCAACATGAACCGCATCGCGGTATTCATTTCGGAAATGAACGTCGTGAAGTCGCCAAATACCGAGTTGAACCAACCGCCCAGATCGATCCCGAACAGCATACTGAACAGATCAAGCCAGACGCCCATCATCTCGGACATCAGCGACGAGACGCCCTTGACGCCAACGCGGAATATATTCCAGATAAACGACCCGATCTCACCGAGGATCGCAAACCGCTTTCCAAGCTCGCGAACGAGCCCGACCAGCAAGACCACACCCGTGACCATCGCCAAAATGGGATTCATTGCCGCGATGACCGTCAGGGCGATGACCGCCACGCCCAATACCCCGATCGCATCCGTGATGGCCCCCAGGGCCTCGACCACGCCGATCGCGATCCCGACCGTGCCTTGCCATAGCAGCTTTGCCATCGGCCCTATGAATTTTGGCAGATCACGAAACGCCTTGACCAACAGCCGGACCGATGCTGCAATTTGATCGAGCGATGTCGTGATCGCGCCACCGAACCGCTCCCAGAACGATCCGACGAAATCCGACATACTGACAATGATGCCCTTCACGTCGAACGCCTCCGTGATCGCCGTGCCGAGCTTGGCGAGAAGAAGTTTCATGTTGCCCGTGAACGTCGACCAGCGGCCGAAGAGCGTTTGGGACAGCTTCAACATGCCGTTGAAAAACTTGCCGCCCTCGTCGGTCAGGGAGTTGAGAACCTTCTCGAAGTCCTGAAAGGACACCTTCCCTTGTTCGACTTGCTTGCGTAGCTGCTCGGGCGTCAAGCCCAAGATCTCTTGGAAGTCCTGCATGGACGCGATGCCGCGCTCGGCCAACTGGTTCATCTCCTCCATGGTCAGCCGGCCCTTGCCTTTGATTTTGCCGTAAATCGCGGCCAGGTTGGTGAGTTGCGCCCCCGAGACTGCCGCCAGGTCGCCGAGCCGTTTCATAAGTGGAATCAGCGCTTCCTGCTCGACCCGGAACGCCAGTAGTTTTTTGGCCGCCTGGGCAAGTTCAATCTGTTCAAAGGGCGTCTTGGCCGCGAACTCGTTAATGTCCTCCATGACCTGTTTGGCGGCCGTGGCGGAGCCGAGCAAAACCTCGAACGAGACCGCGAGCCGTTCGGCCTGTGACGATAAGGTAATCATCGCTTTGATCGTTAGCCCGGTCCCGATGCCGGCCATAAGGGATCCGATCCGCCCGGCGGGTCCGACCAGCGAACTCAACCGGGTCTTGATCATCCCGAGCGAACGGCCAACACCCGAGAGGCCCCGGCTGCTCAGTTGGATGAATGCTTCGGCGAGTTTGAACGCCATCGGGTCACCTGTCGTGTGCAAGTTTCAGTATCTCGCGATCCCGTGCGCTTCGCGTGAATCTGAGATAATGAGTCATTGGCAACTTCTTGATTTCGTGATCGGGCGTGATGGCACCGAGCAGGACGCACAACGGGATCAGCCGCAGCTCGTCTACTTCGGCGGGGGTGAAGTGGTACTCGGCGGCGAAGAATTTGTAGATTGCTGGCCATCCCGCAAGTTCTTCTTTCGCTTCTTTCTTTTGCCCGAGCGGCTCCCTTTCGGGGTCGGGCCAGATGAGTTTTTTGCGTCGGCTTCGCCGGTGGCCGAATGGACCATGAGCTGAAGGTCCACCAGCGCATCCGGGCCGTGCTCTTCGGCGAACCGTTCGATCAGCGATATGGTATCGTCAACCGAAGTCAGCTCGTCGCCATGGTCTTCGATCAGGCAGGTCCAGAGCTGATAGGCCACGCCCCGTAGCGACTGCGTGAACTCATCCATTTCGGCGCCGGATGCCGCGCCGGACTTGATCGATGCGGATTCGGCCGCCTTCCAGATTCGATCAACAAGCGCCGCCTGTAGTTTCTCTGCGGCCAGCCAGAGCTTTTCGGTCGCGGGCCTGCGCTCGCAGCCAGCATCCACGGGCGGTAGGGTCTTGACGGCCGCCGCCGCCAGCAGGAAGGGGTTCTGCCGAAGGCTCACGATATAAGCTTCCATGTCGGCCATCATGCTGCCGATCGGTGGAGCGCGGAGCGTGTACTTCTTACCCCCGACCTTCAGTATCTGAATCAGCTTCCCGGCCGTTCTTGCGTGTCCGTTCATGTCGCGTGCCTCCGTTGTTTGATACAGCCACCGCCCCACGGGACCGACCCGCCTGGCGATGGCCGTTGGATAGTCGTTTCCGTTTCGCTACTCGCCAGACGATCCCACTCCGGCAAAGTAGATCCCGTGATAGATGACCGGGCTTCGTGGCCCGAGCGTGTACTCGACCTCCGATTCCTGCCCCTCTGTGATGTCGCACGGCACGCTGTGGCCCACGACCACGCACGTGCCGCTGATGAAGTTGTTCCCGGAATCGTCGCCGTGCAGTTCCATTGCGAACTCATCGTCGATATTGAACGGCAGCTTTTCGGTTGCGTGAACCTTGATCTGCACCCGCGCGTTCCAATCTTTGACCGTCACGTAGGCCTGCTTGGTCCCGCTGGTCTTGTCGGATGCGAACCGTTGCTCGTTCGCGGCCGGCTCGAAGTCCCAACGCAATACGTCGACCACCAGAGGAGACCCAGCCTTCTTGAACGTCCCATCTTTTCCACTCAGTGGAGCTCCCATATCATATCCTTTCGCTAGTTGACACGATCCTCGGAGCACTTCGCCCCGAAGATCGTGATGAATTGCCAAATCGAATCGGTTGATTCGTCCTCTTGCAGCGCCGTCGAATCCTCATGCTTCATGTCGTACACCGCCCCGTCGTCGAGCGAGAAATCGAGGTTCTCGAAGCCGTCCACGATGGCCGTCTGGATCGCCTTGCCGGTGTCGAAATCTTGGGCCCAGACCTGAAACCTGATATTGGCCTCGCGGAACATCGTAAGGGTCCCCCGGGCCTCGGTCGGGAGCGCGGGGGCCACGATCGTAGCGTAGGGCCGCGCCGGCGAGCCCTTGGCCCGGCCGGTGAAGACACGCTCGACCGGCAAGAGCGCTTCGAGCGCGTCGATAGTCGGCCACTGGGTCTGGATGCCCTTCTCGATATTCATCGCTTCCCGATCTTGTTTTTGCCGCCGGTCGCGGCCAGCTTCCTGATCATGGTCCAGTTCTCTTTGAGCGCTCGAAGGAGCCAAGGTCTCGCCTTCACTCGGGCGGTCCCAAGCTCCAGAAAGGCCATATAGAGGCCCCGCACCGTCACGCCAATCCGAACCGCCGGGCGTAACTTGCTGTCGTTGGCTTCCCACATGATGTTTGATTGCCCGATGCCAGTTCGCTTCCGTGGCGGTTCGCCGGGTTTACTGGGTGTCGTGCGCGGCGGCGGATTCACTATGTCAACGAGCAGCCGGGCTTTCGTGTGGAGCAGTATGGCGGCACGCTTCAACCCCGTGGCGGTTGCGTTCCACAACTGCCGGTTGAACTCGTCGCCGTTCCATTTCCACGTGAAGGGTTTTGCCATTATCCACTCGATCCGCTGGAGCTGGTTTCGATTTGCTTCTCGGCCATGATGGTCGGCAACATGTCGATTTGCTCGGCCCCCTGGTAGCTCACGATCAAATAGACTGCGTTGGTCGCATCGACCACTCGATAGTTGGCCCTCACGACATCGATCGACAGGTCGGCCTCCAGGGTGATGCGATACAGCAACGTGGCCTCGTCGGCGTCGTGCTCGACCTGGGGCGTCTGGCTGATCGGCTGGACCCGGGCCCGGACGTTCGCGAACGCGGTGGCCCAAGTGGGCTCGGCCGCCCCGTGGATGCCCTTCACGTAGGTCGCGATCTGGATCGTGATCAGCGTGTTGGCGTTCACCTCGACCGCGAGTTCTCGGCAGACCGCCGAGAATTTGGAACTCAACACCTGCTCGCTGATTTCCCGGATGGTCCAGACTCGGGCGTCTCCGTCCGTGAGGGTCGACCCAAGAAGCGGGCGAGTCGGAGATTCAGACACGGGCCACTGCCAGACCGTGTCGCCTTTTCGGGTTTGGCCATTCGAGGCCTCGATTTCCGCGTTGGTGACTTCGTTCCGGTGAGCGTTCGCGATGGCCTGGTCGGCGATGCCCGAGACCGAGAGCGTCACGGCCTCTAGGCCGTCCACGATGTCCTCGAAATCGGTGCTCGGGTCCCAGGTCATTAGGTAATTCCCCTGCTCAGAATCTCGAACGGTTCGCTATCCACTTCGCCGGCCGCGATCGCTTTGTTGATCTTGGCCAGATCGTTCACGAGACTTTCTTTGTACTTGGTCCACCTGACCTCTTGGTCGTTTGTCTCGTAGTCGGGTCTTAGCTTGGATGTCGCCTCGACCAGCCGGGCCGCGATTTGATCACGAGCCGTAATGAGGTCTGCTAGGTAGCCCATAGCTCAAATCCGGTAATAGGACACGTTCAGTTTGGCCGAAGCGGTCTCTTCAATGATCTTGATCGCCGAGAGGTCGCCGAAGTAGGCAATGCTCTGCTCGGCCGCGAGGATCATTCCGACCGAGGTGGTTGGATTCGTCCCATCATCCCGCCAGCGTACGTTCTGATCTTCGGCCTGGATCACCGCGTAGCTGGCGCCCTCGTAGGTGGCGGCCGTAAGTCCTTTAACTGCACTCAGCCCCGTGATCTGCTCGTAGCCGATCGGATCCCTAAATGCGTCGGCTACAATCCGGCCGTTGCCGCGGAAGCCCTCGTGGGCCGGTGTGACTTGTCCCATGGTCTATCCCCTTAAAATGGAATCATCGGTTCTGGTTCGCGATCGTGTGCCCGCATCGAGCCGCCTCCGCTGCTGGCCGGCAGGAAACGGAAATTGATGTTATCGCCGCCATCCGTGCAGCCGTAACAGTCGACCCTCTTGCCCCCGCTGGCGTTGCATTTCGCGACGGTCAGATTTCGCATGATGGCCGATTCGGAAACGTCCAGGAACCACTCGGCGGAACCAATCAGGTTAACGCCGGTCGCGCGGAATTGGCCACCGACGGTGAGCGTTGAAGACTCCGGATCGGCGATGCTGCCCGAGTTCATGATCCAGTCCCCGACCGTCTGTAGCGTCTGGCCGTTGAAGTCGACGGTGCCGGCCCGTTGCGTGTAGCTGTCGGCCGTCCAGCCCGCGACAAACGTCTTGGTCCCCGTGGCATCGACGACCAGGTCTTCGATCGTCGAGCCATCCCAATCGATGTTTGCGTTGCCGCCCGAGAGGGTTATTGTACCATCGCCTTTGGTCCACGTGATCGTGCCGGCGGTCTCGGTGAAGATCACATCGCCCTGGATGGTGATGTCTGGGTTGTTGGTGTTGTCGGCGAGAGTAAATGAACCGCCACCATTTATATTTTGTAAAGTAACGTCACCGGTGAAAACATAAGTACCGTTGAGCTCAAGCACCGCCACACTGGCAATCGAATTCCGAAGCACCGCGGATGCATACGTACCAGCAGCAATTACTGTCCCAGCCTGTGGATTTATACAGTCTAGCGTTGCAGTAACCAGAGCAGTGGGATTTAGCGAGATTAGTCCGTGTCCTGAAGTAGAACTGACAAGACTAACAAAAGAAGTACCACTAATCGTTGCATCTGCACCAATTACCATATCGCCTGTCGTTGACACGGCTATCGTTGCATCTAAGGTGACGTCTCCAAGAACTGTAAACACGCCTGTAGCCACCGTTGAGGCAGTAACTGTGATAACAGAGGATGCAGAGAATGTAATATCGTTAAGAGGCTTAGCAAAACCAGACCCCTTGACCGTGCAGGTGCCGTTAAGGACGATCGTCGACGTGCCACGTGTCCACGTCGTCTGCCCTGAATTATCAAAATTACCATTCGTCAAGCTGATCGTACCAGAGCCACAGTCGAATGTTCCTGAACTATTAGCAGTGAAATTCGCACCATCGGCCAAGGTCAGGTTGAATGTGGCCATGTCGAAATCAGCATCACCAGACACAACGAAATCGTTGGCTGTAGAATTCGCCCCCAGCGTGAAGTCGCCCGACGTGAAGTCTATCTCGCCGACTGACTTGGTGATTGTGACGTCCGCAACAGTCACTCCACCGAAGTCAATACCCTGGTCTGTGGCTCCGTCAAATGTGATGGCTTGTGTCCAGGTACATGTGCCAACAATCTGATTGACAACGTCGCCCTGGACCGTGAATCCACCTGACCCGCCAATGACGGCTACGGTCCCGGCGTCGACATCGAGAATCAGGTCACTCTGGACGAGAATGGTTGGATTATTGGTGTCGAGCTTGATGGTGAGGGTATTCGCCCCGGCGCTCTCGAACTCACAATCACCTTGACATACGTACGTGCCGTTGGGGCGTAATTCGCTTGCCGTGGCCTGTTTGGTGACCTTGAGCAGGCCGGCTTTGTACGTCCCGGCAGCAACAACTGTCGCGGCTGTTGGCTGATCGACCACCACCGTGGCCACGTCGACCGTGGCGGTTTCTGGAAACGTGTCGAATGTTCCGCCTCGGGAAATGATCCACGTCCCATCACCGGTGATCTGGCCGGCCGCGCCGAGCACCGTCGAGCCGACGGTGAATACTCCGTGCCCAGTATCAACTACGAATATCCCGTCGACGGTGAAAGTGTCCCGAATGGCTCCAATGGTGGAACCCGTGGTGGTTGTGCCGCTAGCCGCGATCGTAACAGCATGCAAAGGAAGGCCCGCCGTGGCCGTGGTGAGCGTGCATGTACCATTCAGCACGATTGATGACGTGCCCCGATCCCACGTTCCACCGCCCGATACCTGAGTGGAAATGTCGAACGTACCATCCGTAATGCTGATCGTGCAGTCGGTGGCGTCAAGCAATCCAGTACTCTTGCCGCTGAACGTCCCGCCGTTGATACTGATCGTTCGGCCGGAGCCACAACTGAAGTCGCCGCTGTAGCCCGCCTGTAGATCGAGGCCGCCCAGATCGGCCGTGTTGACGTCGAGCGTGCAGTTCGTGACGTCGTCTCCGGTGAAGGTGGCGATCACTCCATCGCCCGGAACGTCAGCGCCTTCTTCTCCGCCGGTCCCGGTGCTGGTTGTGGCCCAATTTGCCGTAGTGTCCCAACTCGTATCGCCACCGACCCAAAAGAGGATGGCAACCGAATCCAACACCATCATATCCATCAAGAGAGAATCTGCACTT
>SDBT01000965.1_pt1 | contig 48500 bp, 45 predicted proteins | sample 2277101 | NCBI WGS metagenome assembly SDBT01 (sample SAMN10404973, study PRJNA504765) | marine sediment metagenome | isolation source: marine sediment core GS10_PC15, 103 cmbsf | place: Arctic Ocean: Southern Knipovich Ridge | collected 2010 | reverse complement strand
GTCCCGCTCGCTTTTAGCTCCCACGGCTGAATCGCATATAGCCATTGGATGTTCTCCCTCGTTGCAGCAAATGAAATCAAGCCATGGTATAAATTCGATTATCGCAATTTGTATCAATGATTGAAATTGCCAGCCAGCACAGAAATGTTATTATACACCTAACTCTCTAAGATGCCATATACGTTTTCTGAAAGCACTGAAATGGTACTCAAATATAATACTGAAACCAACGGTGATCGGTCGAATTTGATTAATCTGAGTCGTCACAGACTCCAGTCCATCTGTCGCGTCAATGAAATGTATATGATAGCCATTTTCAATTAACATTGATGCAATATAACCGACCCCCAAGTTATCCTGTTCAAAATAGGCGACAAAAACCACAGTCTGTGACGACATAATCACTCCATATTTCAAGAACCGCAATTTAGATGCAGATGTGTACAGATAAATGGGATCAACACAACTGCAGTTAACGAGATAGTGCGTTAATGTTCAAACAGAGTGGCCCGAAAAACGACGTTTATTTAAATCTGCCTATAGCCGCCTTGACCTTTGAGAGGTAAACCATCTCGTTTTTAATTGCTTGGGTTTCCAGCCTCTTTTGATTGACCCTGTGCTCAATGTCAATCTTCGTGATAGCAATGAGTTCTCTTTTCTCCAAAAATCCACGAAGGTACACCCAGGGCATGGGATCCCCTATAGGGGGCCCGAAAGGTGGTCGCCAGATTCCACCAATTGGGTCAGTTGGTCCGACCGGATCAATCGGCGACGGTTGAGGCCTGTAACTTACCTTCCTCACATCGGGTAACTTGCTCTTTCTTGCACTCATGGTTCTTCCTTGTTAATGTGTTAATGGTTTCCCTCGCAAAACCAATTCCTCTTCCAGATACAGACTATAAGCACGACTTCCTTCCTGCCATAAATTCTCGTCTCTTTTTATGACAAGCTAACTAAACCCATCTCTTAGTTCAAGACCCCCATATGTCCAGATTCATCTGACGTTGAACAAACTTCAAGTCTTTTTAATTTCCACGTCGGATTACATTCTTCTCTTAATTGCAGAATCTCATCACTAAAAAATCCTTTGCATATTATTACTACCAGTAACACCTCCGTCATTTAGAATCTGAAGATCACGCCAGCGTGGCTATGCACAAACTGTATATCAGGATCGAATATCGTATGGTAGTCAACGCCCAGTTCGAACTGTACTCTAGAACTATAATCATAATCGAGACCAAATCCCACGTTGGCGCCCGGTTCATTATCACCCGTTTCGGGGATATACAGACCGGGTCCTGCACCGACATATAGAGACCATGGTCCTCCCCACGGCCTAGTGTATCTTGCGTTTAACGAAAGGTTCAACCAGTAATTATCGTCAACACCGGCAATTTTCGATTTGAAGTCGTTGTATCCGAAAAACGCCACCAGCGAGAAGATCGACGTAAAGTGATAATCCAGATCCAGAAGGATATTCAAGCCGGGATCGAAAATATTAGCATAGGAGCCGGTCGGAACAGTTGTGCCAGCATGGAGACTGAAGCTGTATCTTGTTCTTTGCTTTATTAATCCTGATAATTCACCATTGTACAGAGTATGATCTAAAACATCGATTGTTACTATCGGATCATTCCCTTCGGGAACTTTAAATGGTATAATATAAGAACCGTCGATACCATCTACTGGTTTGCCGGGAACGGGTTGATCTGATATACTTACTCCGATACGATTTCCATAATCCGGTCCCAGATAATTGCCGAAACCATCCCGGGGGCGAAGGTGCAATTCCAGTTTTCTTCCATCAGCGGTCACTCCTAATTCTTTGGCGAAAACGTTGGATTTAGAAAATTTCGCTGTATTGAAGGTTACTATTTTGGAAAAAGTTTCAGTTCTTTTATATTCGCCAATATCGGAATGGTTGCCTTCAATATTAATTTCGAATGTATAACTTCCGGGAACAGTGGCACCGGTAAACGACGTACTATAACTTCCGTCACCGTTATTATTCAAAATTATCGACTTGTCAACAGGTTGAATACTATTCCACATGGCAGGATTCTGTATCAGTGCCTGCAGTTTTTTCTGGGATTGAGTGGCTTCCGCTTCAAAAGTCATACTGCCGAGACCGGTTGGCATTCTGTTCGTTGATAGGAAAGTTCCTATGCCCTGCGGGGGTGTCAATATTGTTACCGCTACTTTTGAAGCGTCCGTTACGGGGTGCCCGCCCACGGATAAGCGAACGCTTAATTCGATAGGGTCATTAACGCGATATGTTTCCTTGTCCAGTGATATATGATACTTGAAAGATGGTTCGTCGACGATGGCGGCTATTTCGTATTCAGTTCCCTCGATACCGTTGACAATTACTTCCCATTCGCCGCCGGATTCAATTGTCGTGCCATGCAGGTCAAACGGCAAATCCATGGAGAAAATCTGATAAAAAGAGCCATAGGTAATATTTCCATACCGGGTTAAATCCATGCTGTTTTTTTGAACTTTAATATCAAGCGAATCGCCTTGATCCCAGCTTACCTTGAAAAGTATTTTACTGGCATTATTGTTGGCCGTAAATCGTTCTACATTCGAATCCCCTGTCAAAACAGAATAACGATAATCAAGGATTTGAGGGCTGTATGTTTTTAAAACATTCACCAGATTTTCTATATAGAATTCGCGTAAAGCATCATCGGGCGCAGTAGTATTATAGGATAATCCGTTAGTATTGCTGGAAATTTCCTGCAGTCTTTCCAAATATGGATCGGTAGCGGCGATGACCGCGATGGAATTGATTTTTACACCCAGGTCAATATTAATAATTTCCGGCGGTGATTCCGGCAAAACATTTGAATTTGTCCTTCCGGGTTCATTAGCAATTTCAAGATGATAGGCATCAGGCGGAGGAGAATCATCTATTTTTTGGACCATGGGGTTAACATTCTGCATTCCGTCCGTGAAAAGGATTATATTTCTCGGCCGGGTGGCTTCAATCAGCGTATTTAGGGCATATTGTAAACCTCCGCCCATTGCGGTTAGATTCCCGCCGGTGGGTGTGGGGGTTGTCTGTGATTGAACATCCGAGATGATTGTTGCTGAGTTGCCGACTACCGGATAAAGATCACTTCCGCCCACCGACAATGCGTCAATATTGGTGCGAAAATAAACAACACCAATTCTGTCATCCGAAATTGTCATTGCATTCCACACCGCCGTAAAGATCTCCACGGCATCTTTGAGGACCTGCAATTTCGTATCACAGGTGGGACAAGCATTGGAGAGCATACTTCCTGATATATCCAGAACCAGCATGATATCCACCGGTGGTCTTTCTTCGATGGTTCCGCCTGCCGATACGACAATGGCATAGGGCTGGGGACCCTGAGGAACATTGGTTCCGTTAACGGTGATTTCATAGGTTCCGACAACCGGAGAAGGAATAATAATTCTCTCAACATTGTTTAGATTATCGGCAGCCGCCAAGCCGTTAGGAAAATATGTGGTTGTACCGGAGGGGGAAGTTACGCTTAGATCAAGATTATTAACCAAACCCGCCCCCGGGAAATCATGATAAACCATGGTAACGCTGATAGGTGCGCCGGCGTCGATGATTTTAAGATTGTATGAATTGCTTCCAAAGGTATTGAGACCGGCCAATTGATCAAAATGGTCAATAACAGCCGGTGATGGCGGGAAGATGCTGTTGGCAATATCAACCCTACCCCAACCCTGATTATTATCAGGTTGACCGGTAACTTCAATTACTCCTGCGGCGGCATACTGACCAGGTGATAAATCCTGGGCGCCGTTTATAATCGTGGCTCTAATAAGAGCCGCGGACATATAGGTTAGACCAACCACGTCCATATAGTATTGGCGAACCAGGGCCGCACCACCGGCAACCAGTGGTGTGGACATACTGGTCCCTCCCATGAACATATAATGCTGGTCGATCGCGGAACCCGCGGTGGCTAAGCCGTATTCACTCAACAAACCATGACCGGTAGCATTCTTATCGTATATATAAACATCGTCTATATATACACCGTCGCCAGTACTGGCATCGCCGTTAGCTATTAAACGAAACTTGAATATTACACTTGCAAAATGGGCAGGATCTATAGGAATATCGTAATAAATCTCCAATGGGATGGTGATATAGGCCCAATCAGATATAACAGCTCCGAAAATACCGGTTAAGTTAAGAAGAACATAAGCTCCTCCCAAGGTGGGAAATTCTAGTTCAAGAAAAAGGGAATCTCCTGTTCCCAGATCCGATTTAAGCCAGAAGTTCATAAGTTTGTATTTGTCGCCTGCGGATAAATCAATGGAACTCCATTCCAGGTTAATGTCGACACCGCTCGCATAATTGCCGGCGGGGCTGTCATGCCATGAATGTATTCCGTAGACCGCATCGGATGTAACACGTCCCCAGGGTGCGTCGGGGGTCCACAATCCGGTGCCGCTTTCCATATCATCCGATCGATAAAGTGTATTCGGAGTGGCCTGCGTCCGGGTTGAGGCCACGAATGTTCCCGGGGCAACCACATCGGGCTTAATCAGATTATTATCAGTAGGTCCGCGACTGCTGAAAGCGGCCATCCCGTCGGAATTGTCAGCCATAAAATCAAGATTTCTTACCGGTCCGTACCTAGACCCTAATAAATTCCTTTGATATGTCATTGGTATGGAAGGCCGATTGTTTTCGGATCCTCCAACACTCAGGCAGTTTTTGGCCGTCGCCGGAGAACCGACCGAACCGGGATCAATGACATTATTATTGTTAGCGTCCTCACCCTGATTGCCCGCTGCGAATAAGATAAGGTAATCCGGATGGTTCCAGACAAATTCATCAACATCTTCAGAAATCGGGTCGTAGTTCCCGTCATCATCATATCCCCAACTGTTGGTGTGAATTCGCACACCATCATCATAGGTTTGTTGGAAAAGATCATTGAGATCAAGGGGTATTCCAGAAGGATGGTATCTTTCCGTTCCATCAGTAAAATGGGTATATTGTTCGACTGCCTGAAAAACAAAATCCGCCTCCGGAGCCATACCGGAATATACGCCTGCCGACATTGTTCCGTTTCCAACAGCGGAACCTGCAACATGGGTACCATGGCCGCTTTCCAGGTCAGTAGCAAGGTCATTATCCCCGTCATTAGTAAAAAAGGGATCTGGTTGAACCTCCCAACTGTATATATCAATAATGCGACCCTCAAAATCATCATGCATAGTCGCATCATCGACACCCAGGTCTATCCCGGTATCTGTTATGCCGATTATTTGACCTTTTCCCTTTAATTTGATATTATGAGCATTCCAGACCGGGGAAACACCGATAATACCTCTGGATTCATCATTACGAAGTTTGAAAATTTTACGTTCATTTATCCGTTTAATACCATTTATTTTGGCTAAATCACTCACATTTTCGCTCGGCAGGCTTATAAGCAACCTGGCGCCGTTTTCCTTTTCCGCAGTTGTGAATATAGTCCCCCCCGCTCGAAGCACTTGATTACGGATAGCTTCAAGATTCTCGCCTTTGAAAACTGAAATGGTCAGACTAAGCGGCTTTGGTGCAAGGGGTTGAATAGTATCGATAGGAACCAAGGTGGTATCACCGTCTTTGATAAATTTATCGATCCTGATTTGTGAAGAAGGTTTCGTCGGGCGAGGCGGTGGTTCGATTACAATACCTTCAACCATATTCACAAGCTTTCCGGGCAACTTCATGTTCGACTGATACCTGCCAACAAATTGTATTATTGACAAATTCTCAACTGCATCGCGAGCCGACCTTATCATACGAACAATGTAGGTGTTATTGGGTACGTAGTTTAATAATTCTCCCCCTGCTTGCTGTACCTGCGCCTTCATTTCATCTGTTATAGGGCCAGTAAATTGAACAAAATAGTAGCCTTTGGCGGTATCCGGCAGCAATGGTGCTCGTAAGGCCGTCGATACAGTGGGCAACGTCCTGTTAGTAAAGAACGAATGGTTATGCCATTGTATTTTGTATTGTTCTTCCGATTGAGCCAATAATAACTGACTCGCCAAAATCACAGAGAATAATGTCGTAACTATAATTTTAATACCGGATCGAGTTACCGGTATATTGTGATTAAGGCTTTCTGATTTTTCGCGATTCATAAATGCCTCCTTGCTTTCGAAAATAAGTACCGTAATTTCTTGCTAAACGAATACCATGAGACCTTGTGAATATGCATCCCCCGGAGTTCTTGACTCTTTTTTACCTGATACGTCCTACCACCGCAAAATTAATCAAAACCGTCTCTTGCTTCAAACCCTATTCTACCCTCAAGATTCTCAAGTCAAACAGTCTCAGATAGCCAGCCCAGCATAGGCCGGTATTTTAAAAACATTCCCGGGGGATGGGAAACTTTACCTAAAGAAAGAGCCTATCGTCCAGTTATGTCAAGGACTTTTTATCGGGATCTTAGGCATACCCCGCTTTGAACCCCCGACCTTTACAATGATAATCCCCTGATCAGATATAAGATATCTCTCACCTTTCATGGTATAAGTAACTTATCAATAACTAGTTAGTCTTGTTTCCGCAGCGCTATTTCAATCCAAAGAAAGGAGTATTTATGAAAGTCAAGGTTTTGAAGCTTGGCGAGGCAGCCAAGGAAGTCGAGGTCCAAGAAGGTGCGACCGTTGAGCATGTCATTCAAGCATCTGGTTTCAACAGGGAGCACATGACGATCACGCTGAATGGGCATCCCGCTTTTGACACATCGCCCGTCCAGGATGGGGACGTCATCACGATGAACCCGCATATAAAGGGGGGCTGCTGTTGATCTGGGAAAAGATCCAAGAGCTCGTCAGGTTTCATTCCCAGGCGCATAATATATTGATCGAAACAGTCCATAGATCTGACTCCAGCCAGCCATTAAGCCCGTTTGAAGGTATCCAGATCCTGCTTGTTGACAAAGACGCAAAGGTCAGCACTGATGAATTCCGCATAACTCTGTCATACCCACATGCGAAAAACGGTCTGGAAGGGGTCTCAGAGGCACTAGAAAAAGAGATCCCCGTATTGGCCAGCCAATTCCACCATAGGCAAAGGGGCCAGCTTAAGATGCTGGTCCTTCACGGCGTTGATGAAAGAAAAGAATCTCTCAAGCAGTCAATCCAGCAGGCAGAGTATACTCTAGGTGATCTGAGCAGACAGATGTTCGATACGGCCAGGAAACGGAACCTGGACAAACACCTGCTTACCCAGCTCGAAAAGCCCAGTATGCCTCTTGCCAAAAAGATCATCGGTGAATACGCTAACTTAAGGAAACTGATACCAGGCCTGTACCGATTTATTCGGTTCGAAGATCACCGCCTTTGGGCCAAGACACACCAGGTTGATATCTGGTGGGGAGATGAAAAATACGAGATTGGAGTATTGTTGATCGAACTAGACTTATCCCGGGGCCAGGTGATAATGCGCAACCTGACCAATCCAGTCAATAATTACCCCCACCCACATGTCTCCGACAGCGGGGAAATCTGTCTTGGCAACGTTACTGCAGGCCTAACAAAGTTGCTTGGAGAATTTGAGATCTACGGTGCCCTAGAGCTTCTGTACAAGTTCGTTCACGAATACAACGAAGACGACGCTTATCAAAAAATCCAGTTTTGGAACGATCCTGATTATTGTGATGAGTCCAACGAATATGAACGATGCAGGGAAAGTGGAAACTATGGTCGAACTTGCTTGGAGTGCGGTGACGGAGGCTGTCCATACTTCGATGGGGCTCTGGAAGAATGCCAGGAGAATATGGATTTGACAAAATGCGTGATGTGCAGTGAACGGTGCGAACCCGGAGATGAGCTACTCCGAGAATGTCATGATGAAAATCCGCTGGGTTGCATGACCTGCAGTTTCAGTATGTGTCCATTCTACAGAAAAGAGGAGTCCTGCCATGAAGTCAACGCTGAAAGCTGTGCATCCTGTAATGTCGAACCCTGTAAATTTCACGGAGTCGCCGATGAAACAGTCAGTGCTTGATATCGCGGTTTTCATTGATGGCGAAGCCTGGGCGAAGCTGCGATACTGGGTCAAGCTGGCTGGCCAAGATGAGGTAAGCTGCCTCGGGCTGATAGACGAGATCAAAGACGACGGTAGGATCATCGCTCTTATGGTCTCTGAAATCTATCTGCTGGAGCAAACTGTAAGCGGTGCAGACACGGAGCTTGACGATAAGGCTGTAGCGAACCTGATGATTCAACTCGCTGCAGAAGGCAAAGACACATCCAAGCTGAAATGTTGGATCCACAGCCACGCGAATATGAGAGTTTTTTGGTCCAGTACGGATGAAGAATGCTGTTCGCTGCTCGCCAACGAGTCATATTCAGTCTCGATCGTAAGCAACAAACGGGGAGATCTACTGACCCGCATTGATATCTATAATCCGTTTCGGGTAACTCTGAACAATGTCCCGACACAGATTCACTGCACATGCTCAAAGGAACTTGAAGAGCTTTATTCGGCAGAATTCGTGGCCAAGGTCAAGAGATGGACAAAGATCAGTAAGTTTCCAAAACGATTTCCTCCCGCCTTGGATTTCGAATCAGAGGAAGAGTTAGATAAAGCGTTTGAGCGCGGGGACATCAACATGTACGAGTACCAAGAGCTTTTCGATCAACCTCTTTTCGAGGACTTTTAGGAGACTCCATGGAAAATAAATATATACGTCAACAGGAACTAGTGGATCAGGAAAGGCTGGCTGGTCTACGGGTCACAATAGTCGGCTGCGGAGCCGTTGGATCCTTCACGGCCCTCTCATTGTGCAAGATGGGGGTCAGACAGCTAACCCTTATCGATCCTGATACTGTAAGCGTCGAAAACCTGCCCAACCAGTTCTTCCGCGAGGAAGATCTGGGGAAGAAAAAAGTCGCAGCCTGTGCCGAGATGCTTCAGCAATTTGACAGCGAGATCCAGGTAAACACGTTAGCCCGGCCATTCATCAAACAGAAGCTGGAATCCGATATAGTTATTTTCTCAGTAGATTCAATGGATGTCCGCCTGCGCATCTGGAATTCCATTGTTTCTCACAGAAAGGTCAAGCTCCTGATTGACCCTCGTATGTCAGGTCAAGTAATTCAGGTATACACCGCATCCCCAGGCGATCCTTCCAGCCTCAAGTCTTATGAAGTAACGTTGGTTGATGAAACCGAAGCATTGGTGGATAGATGCACCGCGCGCTCGATAATCTATACGGCTTTGCCTGTAGCAGCTCTGGTCTGTCGCCAGGTGGCGGCTTTTGCCAATGGTGACTGGGTCGAGCCAGCGATCACCATGGACCTCAAGACTCTGACAATGCTCCAGGAGGGAGTTCATATATGACGGGAAAAATAAAGGCGCTACTGGCGGCGGTCGCTGAAATTATAAGATTCCTGGTTTGCAGGAGGCCGAAATGAAAGAGAAAGAAGCACAGGAATTGGCCGAATCTGTTGGCGCTCTTGTCGAGAAGATACTTAAACTCGTTTTGCGGGATAAAGATGAAGATGGGAAGAAGGACGATTCAAGCTGATGAAAAATGGGGAGCCTGTAATGGCTCCCCTTTCTTGAGTTGATTCAAATCTATCAAGCTTTCATCGAAGTAACTATTCAATCCACATCATATTCGACGATGTCGGTAAACTGTGGCTACCCCCTGCCCCTTTCTCTTTCAGGCATAAGGGCAACTGGGCCGGTCGGACGAGATGGTATTGTCGGGAGCGCGGGGCTTCCGACCTACGTTCTCGCAGATTCTGATCTCTCCATAAATCGTGCATGCGATTCCTCCAGATATTCATAAATTGCCACATCATCACGTCTCGGAATTATTCGTTTATTGAATTCATTAATATGGTATTGGAAATTTTGCTCCAAGTAATCCTCAACTCTGCCATTTCGAAATCTATAGAAATCAAATTTAATAAATTCATCATATCTTTTCTTCACGACCCCACTTTTATCAAGGCAGATCACGTCAATCGTCTTAAGGTGGGATGACTTCAAAATGGAGGCTTTCAGTAAATACTTTACATAAGAATCGCTAATAGGCAATGAATATCCTATGAACCGGATATGGTTTGCATCGCTAAGCCACTTCCACGCGTATTTCCAATTTTCTTTAGGGAGCTTATCTGTAATTTTATTCCAAGTAGGCGGCACAATTGTTAAGGGCTCTACTGAGCCGTGCAATTTGGATATTTGTAGTTCTCCCATTGGGAAATCAGACACTATCACATGCTCCGTAATCTTTCTTATAAAATTCCTAATATTCTCTAGGATAATGTCGTAATTTAGCGTAACGACGGTATATTTAAATCCTGGTCTCTTATTAATTGAGGCAGAAAATGAACCTTCCGAACGCCTAACGGCCAAATTTATGAGATTGCCCAGAAAGCATCCATACCAGTTCCAAAGATGATGTTGTCCTAACAAAACCTCATACCAATTTGAGGGATATTTTGCTTGATGACCAGGAATTCTTGGGGTACAGTGCTTGATAACGGATGATAAAAACTCTGTGAATTCACTTTTCTTTTGCGTTCCCTGTAAATATCCTTCCATTTCTAAAATAGACAAAATCTCCTCTATATTGAATAGATCGGAGTTATAGTAGTTTTTGGCGACACTCAAATCATTTATTGTATCGAAAACGCTTTTAAAATGTGAATATTCTTTTGGATCCTCTGCAAACATGTCTTTTGCTTTCATAAGAAAATTGGACATGACTGGCAATCCAAGGGGCGCAGAAAATCCCGCACCCAAGATATATACAACGCTTTCCATTTTCTACCTTTCTTTTACAATAAGCCCATACTGTCGGGAGCGCAGGCCTCTCCCGACCTACTGGCTGCTGACGCGGAAAAGCTGGACTATGTGCCAGCACGGTTAATCCTCCAGATCAGCCTCCTCCGCAAGGCGAATAACATCATGATAACCGTACTCCTCACAATACTTTTTCAATGGTTCGCTATTGCATACTATTGATAAGTACCAGCCAATAGGTTCCAGCTCTTTCAAAGAGAGGGTTTTCAACTCGAAAACCGAATACTGTAGCCGGTCGAACAAATTAAGGAACTTATCGAGCATATGAAGATACTTATCTCTTTGTTTTGGATCTACATCATCAGCATCCGACAAGAGCCGGGCGAGGGTCATCTCTGGATGTCTGCCCTCGAGGATTTGAACGACCTCCGTTAGGTCGGAATTTGTATCCAGATAGTATCCCTGAAGAAACAGGAACTCGGTTTTCTTCCACGCCAATTCAGCCTTGCGAACCACAAGAAAACGCCAGAACCCCACGCCGCCTCCAAATGCAGCTATGGCTATCGGTAGAAGAATTTCCCAATTCTCTTCAATGAATCGTAGAAACACGCTAACCAGTCCCGTAGGCGGGAATCCTGTGCTCCCGACTATCAATACAATACTCAACTTCGCTCAACCCACTGAAATATATCGTGTACACCGCGAACATGCAATAAAAAAAGCCCCCTGATTTCTCAGGAGGCTTTTGAAATAATCCCGGCGGCGGCCGTCCTATCCTCCTCTACTTCCTTGTGTGGGGCTCTCCCACCCTTATCAGGGAGCCCATACGAATCGAGAACCGCCATTACCACGCCTTCGGCGGGATTTACGTTCATTTAAGGGGAGCACCAATCAGTGCTCCCCTGTATCGATAAGATAGCCAGCTACTGTAGTCCTTATACCATCAAAAGGAGGCGGCATAAGGGACAGATGTCACCGTGCTCATATATTAAACATAGCGAGTTATGCAGCTATCAGAATGCCATTTTGAGAGACTATTGAAAAGGCGGCTGGAATGAATCCGACCGCCTAATACAAATCATTATCTTTGTCTCTTGTGAAGATGGCAACGTTTCGCTGGAGGCGCCACCTTGCGTTTACACCTTTTGCCTGCTGATGTCTTGCCGGCGCAACGGACTTTTCTTTTAGATGGCATTGCTACCCTCCTTCTGTATTATTTACTTATGTCTCAACTCCCTCAGACGCACCCATTCACCCTTCTTGTTCTTGAAGCGCCAGAACCACCATCCATTTGTTGAACGACCTGTTGCCGCCTTTCCTGCCATGGAAGGTGAATTAAAAAGATTCCCGTTGAAGTTGATCGTGCCATTGCTTCTGACTTTGGCTTCGTACGATTTTCCTCTATACTTAGCCCGAATTCTGAAACGCTTCTTGACATAAGAAGCTAAAGAAGGCTGGCGGGCGCCTTTCACCCCTCTTTGCAGTCGAGATATTTTCTGCTTCAGTTTAATTCTTTTTTTGTCGCCAAGTAGGCTAAATAGTTGTTTCTCCTGGGCTGCTTTTATTTTGGCCTGGAGTTCAAATCTCAAATTCTCGGCTCGGGCCAATCGCCCCCTTGTTGCATTTCCTGTTGGATCCGCAATTCGTAAGATCAATGATTCAAGCTCTTTTATATGGTCAGCTTTCCTTACCAGATAGAGGCTGAATTTGTCCCACCTCCCTGCATGTCTGTCTCGCAAATGATGTCTGATTCTATTTCTCAAATTGCTGGCAAGCCCAACATAATAGAGACGGTTGCCCTTATAAAGGGCGTAGACACCGTGTTGTTTGCTCACTAAATCTGTAAGTTGCTTTGGGAAGTCAGAAAATACTTTACTCGAAATTCGTTCTAAATGGCCTAGAACTAATTGCCTGCTCCGTCGAGTCTTCTTATTTTTGACTGCCACTTTGGTTTCCTATCTATTCTCAGATGCTCAAACGCCTTTATGTGGAAATTCTAGGAGAAACAGGGCCCATACAGCAAGGATTTTATTGCCGTTATACCGCCTAGATTGGTCGATTCAGATCGTATCTTTTTGCAACCGAAAATAGCGGTTATCGAAATAGACTGGCCTTTCCACAACGAGGACATAAAGGTCGCATAGGTTTATATGGGCTTCTTTCGGCTATATGGTTTTATATGTTTCGGGAAATAATAGTCTATGCGACTATCTGGTTCTTATGCCATTATTAGGGACGAAATCCGTTAACAGAAAAGATATTGCCTAATTGAAAATCATCTATAATATTCCAGTTATGAAATCTTCGTATATAGAATCGCTTTTAAGATATATTGCAAATACAAATTCTATATATAGCACTTTACTGAAGCCGGATATTCCTCCAATCCCTATACCCTATTTTGGCAATATTGAAAATGCTGAAATCTTGACAGTAGGTGTAAATCCAGCAGTCTCAGAATTTAAAAAAAATCGAAACTGGCCAGATAATCCTGGGGCTGATCACTTGGAATCGCGATTAAAAAACTACTTTAACTTAAACTCACCTCCTCCTCATAACTGGTTCAATACATGGGAAGATGCTCTCAATTTGTTAGGGTCGTCATACTATTGCGGTATGGCCGCGCATGTTGATTTATCCCCGAGGGCCACCATAAACATGGGGGCAATACGAGAAATTGATCTTTTTATTGATTTGATTAAAAATGACATGCAATGGTTTTATCGCGTTCTTCCATTATGCAAAAAAGCGAGATTAATGCTTATCGCCGGAACAGTAACGAAGAAATACTATATTAATGAGTTTCTAAAACGGTTCTCTTCAAATTACGGTTACGAATTTTCAGGTACTTTCAAAAGAACCGCAAGTCGAGGGCAGGGTAAAATCGCCTTCCATCAACTCGAAGGAAAAGATATTCATTTACCCGTCTTTTTCTGCAGTACCTCCCCGAGCGCAAACGATAAGTATTTATTAATTAAAAGGATAGAGGAAAATGCGGCCGAATTGAAACGGTTAATCTCTATGCCTTAAATCGTACCTTTGATGGCCCTACGGACTGACTTGACAGCTATTTCGATATATATTTAATAAGCAGTATTTAAAATACTGCATTTTTATCTTGACATAAAATTCAGTTTATTGTTAATTATATATAGAAGTAAACAAAATACTGTAATTTCAATTGGGTGTTTTGTTGACTAAACGGAAAATGGAAAAGAAAAAAATGAGAAAAACAATAAAAGAGATCGCGGATATTCAAATCGGTTTTCAGGCGCGATCCAAGATTGAGCCGGATCCACGCGGTCATTATTTCATTATCCAAATCAAGGACTTTAATGGCGATAGATGCCTAAATATTCACTCATTAACAAAATTCAATCCTGATCGGAAAATTGATCGATACTCCCTTTGCGACAAAGATATCATCTTCCTTTCCCGCGGGCGTAATAATTTTGCCACCGTATTAAGGGATCCACCGGCCAACACCGTTGTTGCCGGTTATTTTTATGTGTTAAAATTAAGGTACGCCGAGATCGAACCCGAATATGTCGCCTGGTACATCAACCAGCCGAATGTCCGGGTTAAACTACAAGGTATCGCAAGGGGCACCAATATTCCGCTCATTCCCAAAGCCGATTTTGAAAATATAGAAATAACCATACCCTCTTCTGAAACGCAAAATAAAATCGTCGGACTTTCAAGGCTTATGTTGAAGGAAAAGGAGCTCATAAGGGAAATTGGTAAGCAGCGTGAACAGTTAGTTCACGCTATTTCATTTGGGGCAATAATGCAAGATGAAGATAAAAAGGAGTCATGATCATGACAGAACAGATAAACCAATCTGAAATAAACGACATCGTTTGGAAAGCATGCGACACATTTCGCGGCGCTATCGACCCTTCTGAATATAAAAACTATATTCTGACCATGCTATTTATCAAGTATATGAGTGACCTCTGGAAAGACAAACGCGAAGGATATGGTAAAAAGTATAAGGGTGACCAGGAGCGAGTAAGGCGGGCATTGCAGCGAGAGCGTTTCTTTGTTCCGGACGATTGCGATTTTGATAGTCTATACGCTCAGCGCGATGCTACAAACATTGGTGAGGTTATAAATATCGCTTTAGAAAAAATCGAGGATGCCAACAAAGCCAAGCTTGAAAATGTATTCCGTAATATTGACTTTAATAGCGAACCAGCGCTTGGTCAAACTAAAGAACGTAACCGCAGACTGAAAAATATGCTCAATGATTTTAACGATAAACGCCTTGATCTGCGTCCCTCAAGAATCGGCAATCATGATGTTATAGGAAACGTCTATGAATATCTTATAAGCAAATTCGCCGCCGGCGCTGGCAAGAAAGCTGGTGAGTTTTATACTCCACCCGAGGTTTCAATGCTTTTAGCTAAACTTGTGAATCCTAAACCAGGCAATAGGATTTGCGACCCGGCTTGTGGTTCAGGTTCGCTTCTTATACGTGTAGGCAATGAAATCGGTACTGAAAACTACTTCCTTGCAGGTCAGGAAAGCAATGGCTCAACCTGGGCGCTGTGCAAGATGAATATGTTCTTACATGAGAAAGATAACGCTCGAATCGAGTGGTGTGATACTATTGGCAACCCAAAATTAATTGAGGGCGACTCGCTGATGAAATTTGATATCGTCGTTGCCAATCCGCCGTTTTCTTTAGATAAATGGGGAGCCGATACTGCAGAAACCGATAAATACCAGCGTTTTCATAGAGGAATCCCGCCCAAAAGCAAAGGTGACTACGCGTTCATAAGCCATATGATCGAGATCGCATTAAATGATAAAGGCAGGGTCGGCGTTATAGTCCCGCACGGTGTGCTGTTCAGGGGTGGTGCGGAAGGCAGAATTAGGCAACAGCTGATTGATGAAAACATGCTCGATGCCGTTATTGGTTTACCGGCGCAGTTGTTTTATGGCACCGGTATACCGGCTGCTATTCTTGTATTTGATAAAGCTCGTGGTAAGAAAACAGATGTGCTTTTCATTGACGCCAGCCGGGAGTATGAGGACGGCAAGAAGCAAAACAAACTCCGTGATCTGGACATCGAAAAAATAATTAAAACCCATCACGATTATAAAACCATAGATAAATATTCTTACCGAGCCACGATTGAAGAAATTCAGGAAGCGGAATACAACCTAAATATCCCCCGTTATGTGGATACGTTTGAGGAAGAAGAGGAAATTGATATCGAAGCAGTCCAAAAAGAGATAAAACAGCTGGAAAGCGAGTTGGCCGAAACTCGTTCAGAGATGGATAAATATCTTATGGAACTCGGGTATCGTGCTTAATAAGTGGAATACAATAAGACTCAGGAATTGCCTTTTAAGTCGGCCGGACTATGGAGCAAATGCTTCTGCCGTTGATTATATTCCTGAATTAACGCTTAGATATATCAGGATCACCGATATTGATGAATCTGGCAGATTAATTGAAGATAAAAAGGTAGGTATACCAATTAATGAGGGCAATGATTATCGATTGAAAGACGGTGATCTGCTTGTCGCTAGAACCGGTGCAACTGTAGGAAAATCTTTTTTCTACGGCGAATCTCTTGGACCATGTGCCTTTGCCGGTTATCTTATTCGATTAAGAGTAAACCACACAAAATTATCGGCGAATTTTCTGCGCCAGTATTTAATGTCACCATTATTCTGGAAATGGGTTCACGGAACCGTGAGAGTTGGAGCCCAGCCGAACATTAGTGCTGAAGAATATGCATCAATGCCAATACCCATTTTCCCGATCCAAGTACAGCAAACTATTGCCGCTATCCTCTCCACATGGGATAAAGCGATTGAGCAGATGCAGAAACTTATCGATACCAAAACCCGACTTAAAAAGGGTCTCATGCAACAACTCCTCACCGGAAAACGGCGCTTTAAGGAGCTTGATGAGGATTGGCAAGAAGTAAGACTGGGCGATATGTTTATAGAACGTAAGGAAACTGGTAGGATTGATTTATCGCTGATATCAATAACCTCTGAAAGAGGCGTAATATCGCGAGGTACCGTTGATCGAAAAGACACCTCGAATGAGGATAAAAGTAAATATAAGCGTATCGCACACGGTGATATTGGATATAATACTATGCGCATGTGGCAAGGTGTCTCGGGATTATCAACAATTGAAGGTATAGTCAGTCCAGCGTATACAATATTGATCCCGTCGGATAAAATGAATGCTATATTCGCAAGTTACTTATTCAAATATGCACCACTTATTCACCTTTTTTATCGGTATTCGCAAGGTTTAGTCGATGACACGCGTAACTTGAAATATCATAATTTTGCGCAGATAAAAGTCAAATTACCTAAATTGAAAGAACAGAATAAAATAGCGGAAGTATTCGAATCCATAGATGATGAAATAGACGCTTTAAAGAAGTGTCTTCTTGTATTTCAAAACCAAAAGAAAGGCCTTATGCAGGTACTGCTTACTGGTAAGGTGAGAGTAAAGGTTAAGGGGGGGTGAAGAAATGCATGGATCAAGTTTATTATTTTGTGAACATGATTTGAGTGCCGTATTAAGAAGTAATCTGGAGCGTGTAAGAGATGCAGTTAATAACATTTCAGAGGAACTGTTTCTTAATTCTAATGATGAAGAAATATTCGATCACGTTTTCTCAAAAGTAAGAATATTGCCTATTGACTTGAATGAAGAGTTAATGGAAATGGATAATCAAGAAACTCAAATCGACGTTAGCCAAGATAGAACTCGACATATATTTGATCGCAGTAGACCGTTCAATATAAGCGGGTTGAAAATTACAGTTTCAATTCCATATTCAGGTAATTCCACTTTATGGAAATGCCAACCTAACTCTTGGAAGTCCATTTATCCTTCCGCTCAGATTCGCATTAATTCACACGATAATGAATCAGGCTTTATTGACCTTATTATTGAAAAATCTGCTGACAAAGTTAGTAACGGTCCCGAAATTAAAAGCGAGATCGATAGCGAATTATCAGAAATTAAATGGTATCTTAATAATGTTAATGGCCAGGTAAATGGGCATAATAAAGAATTAGCTGAAAATATCAAAAGTTTCATTGAAAATCGTCGTCGCCGGCTTGGTAAATTTGATGATATTGCCAAAACAATTGGCATACCCCTCAAGCGTAAAACTGGATCTCCAGATTTTTCAAAACTTCCCATTAAACGGAGAATTATTAAGCCATTATCCTCCAAGCCCAACAAACCGCCGGAACCTGGAATAGACGAGAAGGAATATGAATACATATTAGATGTCATTCGGCATGAAGGCAGAACATTCGAAACTACACCCAATACATATGCGATCCACGACGAAGAGGAATTAAGAGATATCTTATTAGCACATTTAAATGGTCATTATCAAGGCGATGCCACTGGTGAAACATTTCGTAGATCTGGAAAGACAGATATTAGAATTGAAGACAATAAAAGAGCTGCATTTGTGGCTGAGTGCAAAGTCTGGCGCGGACCAAAGGAGCTTTCCGAGGGTATCGATCAATTGCTTGGCTATCTTACCTGGCGGGATTGTAAAACTACAATAATAATATTCAATAAAGACATTGCAGGATTTACTGCCATTCAAAATAAAATATCTGGAATATTCAGAGAGCATCCAAAATACATAAATGAAATAAATGTAAATGAGTCAGGGGAATGGCGTTTCCGATTTTCCTCAGAGGATGATCCAGACCGACACATAATTGCACATATATTCTTATTTAATCTATATGTAAAAGGCGGAGACGAAGGATAAAAGCTATGGACCAAACCCCCACTTTTAAAGAAGATCACGTCTCACAAATTCCCGCATTGCAGCTATTGATCAACCTAGGTTTTGAGTACCTTACGCCCGATGAGGCTTTAGGATTCCGCGGAGGCAGAGCCTCCAACGTCATTCTTGAAGAAATCTTGGCTGATCAACTCCGTAGCATGAACAAAGTTTGCTATAAAGGTCAGGAATATCCGTTCACCGAGGGCAATATTCATTCGGCAAGCCAGGCTCTAAAGGATATAATGTATGATGGCTTAATCCGTACCAATGAGAAAATATATGACCTCCTCTGCCTGGGCAAGAGCCTCCAGCAGTCAATCAACGGCGATATAAAGAGTTTCAGCCTGCATTATATAGACTGGGAACATCCTGAAAATAATGTCTATCACTGCACCGCCGAATATGTTGTAGAAAAAACCGGTAGTCATGAAACGCGCCGACCTGATATAATTCTATTTATAAACGGCATTCCTCTGATTGTGATTGAATGCAAATCACCCTCTATCAAAACAACCGAAGGCACTCCTGTTGATCAGGCTGTATCTCAACATATACGCAACCAAAAGGAAGATGAAATCCCAGGGCTGTTTATATATTCACAGGTTTTAATGGCACTATCCAAGGATGAAGCTAAATACGCCACAGCGGGAACGCCAATTAAATTCTGGTCGGTCTGGAAAGAGGAATACAGCGGCGAGGAGCAAAAGCTAATAAAGGAAATAGTAAATAAACCACTGCTGCCAGAGATTAAGGACAAGCTATTCTCTCGCCCATTTAGATATGCCCGAGAATACTTTGAAGAATTGGAAAAGGCCGGCGATCGTGAAGTTACGGAACAGGATAGGGCTTTGTACGCGCTCTGCCGCCCGGAACGTCTGCTTGAGTTAGCCTACCAGTTTGTTTTTTTCGATGCCGGAGAGAAAAAGATCGCCAGATATCAGCAATATTTAGCAGTTAAGAATATTATAAACCGAGTGAAATCATTTGATATTGAGAATAAGCGAAAAGGCGGAGTTGTCTGGCATACCCAGGGCAGCGGTAAATCGCTCACAATGGTAATGCTGGCAAAGGCGCTTACCTTGGAAGAGTCGATTTCCAATCCGCGAGTTGTATTGGTTACCGACAGAGTTGATCTCGATGAACAGATATGGGAAACTTTTAAGCACTGTGGCAAAGAACCTGAGAAGGCTAAAACCGGTAAACATTTGATTAAGATGCTCAATGAAAATCGTGAGCATGTTATTGCGACCGTTATTGATAAATTTGAAGCCGGGGTCAGCAAACAGGATATTAGGATTAAGGACCCCAATATATTTGTGCTGGTCGATGAGGGCCATCGGACGCAGTTTGGGACGTTGCACGCCAAGATGCGGAAGGTACTACCCGATTCATGTTTCATCGCTTTTACAGGTACACCAGTAATGAAGCAAGATAAAAATACGGTTGAGAAATTTGGCGGGCTCATTAAGCCGGTTTACCCAATAACCCAGGCTGTTGAAGATAATGCTGTGGTTCCTCTCTTATATGAAGGCAGGCACGTTCCCCAGCATGTTGACCAGGACGAAATCGATAGCTGGTTTGACAAGATTACTTACGGCCTGACTAAAGAGCAAAAAGCAGACCTCAAAAAGAAATTCGCTACCACGGAACAGTTGAACAAAGCCGAACAGAAAGTAAAGGCGGTTGCCTGGGATATCGGAGCACATTTCGTGACAAACTGGCAGGGGACTCCTTTTAAGGCACAGCTCGTTACCCAGGATAAAGCTACTGCGTTACTCTATAAGAAGTATTTGGATGAATTCGGTATGGTATCATCAGAGGTACTTATCTCAGGGCCGGATGATCGTGAAGGCGAAACTGATATTTATGTTGAAAACAAGCAGGAGGTTATTAGGTTCTGGAAAGCCATAATCCAGAAGTATGGCACCGAGAAAGATTATAACAAGCAACTGATAAATACATTTAAACATGGGGATGAACCGGAAATTATTATTGTGGTGGATAAACTTCTCGTTGGATTTGATGCAACCAGAAACACAGTCCTATATTTAACGCGTAATTTAAAAGACCATACTCTTCTTCAGGCTATTGCACGGGTCAATCGCTTATATGAAGGCAAAGATTTCGGTTATATTATAGACTACAGAGGAGTATTGGAGAATCTTGATTTAGCCCTCGATCTCTACAGCTCTCTTGATGGTTTCGAACGCGACGATCTTGAAGGCATTCTTACCGATATTGAAAATGAAATATCGAAACTTCCTCAACGGCATTCTGAAGTCTGGGATATATTCAAAGGCATCAAGAATAAGACAGATGTCGAAGAATATGAATTGCTTTTGGGCGATGAGGTGCTTCGCTCAAAGTATTATGAAAAGTTTTCCACCTTTGCTCGGAATTTGGGAATAGCGCTTTCCTCTGTAAAATTCCTCGAAGAGACTTCTGAAAAACAAATATCTAAATACAAGGATGACCTAAAATTCTTTAAGAATCTGCGATACGCGGTAAAGCATAGGTATGCTGAAGTCGTCGAATTTGCCGAATACGAACCCAAAATTAAAAAGCTGATTGATACACATGTTGGAACAGGAGAAGTCGAAACTCTTACTCAGCTTGTCGATATTTTCGACCAAGAGGCCTTCACAAAAGAAGTTGAGAAAGTATCAAATCCCGCGGCGAAAGCGGATACCATAGCTCATCGCACCATGCGCACTATACACGAGCGTATGCAAGAAGATCCAGCATTTTATGAGAAGTTTTCAAAAATGCTTCAAGATGTAATCAGTGCTTTTAGGGCTCAACGATTAAGGGATAATGAATATTTGAAGCAAGTAACTGACATTATGCATTCAGTCTTGAATCGGACGGGAGATGAATTGCCGGCTTCTCTGGATGGTTATGATGTTGCGAAGGCGTTTTATGGTAGCGTCAAAAGTATCTTTGAAAATTACTCCATCAAGAACCTTAATCTATCCGATGTTAGCGCTAAAACGGCGATTGGGATTTATACCGTCCTTGAAAATAAGAGAATCGTTAACTGGGCTACCAATATCGACATACAGAACCAGATGCGTAATGAGATAGAAGACTATCTTTTTGATGCTAAGGAAAGCTATAAAATAGATCTTTCGTTCGATGACATCGACGCAATTATGGAGCAATGTTTGGACATCTATAAAGTAAGAAGGCCATAATTATGCATAGAAACATATCTAATTCCAGCTACCACACCATAAAACATGGACACAATTATATCAAATACGGCTTATTATTTGCCGATAAAATATCTCTTTCTATTACCGTATACCCCGATAAAACTGTATTTGTTCGGGCGCCATTAAACACCCCTTTCGATGAGATTGCAAACCGTGTTAGAAAAAGGGCCATCTGGATATTGAAGCAATTAGATTATTTTGATCGTTTCCAACCTTTACCAACAGAGAGAAAGTACGTCAGCGGTGAAACTCATCTTTATCTCGGCCGTCAATATCGATTAAAAATACACAAAGGCAATCCTGAAAGAGTAAAGCTTAAAGGAAAATTCCTCTGGATTTATACAATCGATAAAGATAATTCTCAAAGGGTGAAGGAACTTACACAAGGATGGTACCGCGATCATGCCAAAATATTGCTAGCAAAGAGACTTGAAAAGTTATTGGCTTTAGCACAAAAAGCAAAGATTCCCAAACCATCGGTAAAATATCTTCGTATGAAAAGGCGTTGGGGAAGTTGCGCTAAAAGCGGTAATATCCTGTTAAATATCGAATTAGTAAAGTCTCCTGTTCACTGTATCGATTATGTAATCGCTCACGAATTATGTCACCTTAAATATAAAAACCATAACCTTGCATTCTGGCGATTGCTATCTCGTTTAATGCCGGATTGGGAAACCCGGAGAGATAGATTGGATAAGGTTATAATATAAGGATCTTTTATGGCCTTTTATATAATTATTTGATACGGATTACAATATGGAAAGAATAAAAAAAGGAATGCGCAAAACAAATAGGGTAGAATTAATTAAGGCTCTCATGCAGGATTATTCGTCTCTGCCCAGTTCTGCCTCAATAGCTGAATGGGGATCCATTGCTGAAAATTGTTTTAAGCTTATTTCAATGAATGTATACTGCCATAAATCAAATCAAATACCGCTACCAGAGCATGCTAAAATCTATCGTGAATACAGGAAATATATTAATTCAGATTATCACTGTGATATTCAGCACGATATCGCCAAGCTCAATAAAGACACTGAAGATGAAAATAGCCTTTCAAATACTGACCCCATGTTCCTACGACCAGGCCGTTCGATATTTTGTAACGATATTCGTGATAGAAACATCAAATGTATTGATGACAAGCAATTAAAAAAAGTGGCCAAATATTGCAATAATATAGAAATTAACGATATGGGCAGGCTGTTGTCCAGCGATAGGCATGTTTGTAAATCGTCACCGGAATTTGTGATTGAAGAGTTTTTTGTAAAAAATAATATTCAACACAAGAAAGAAGGCGATATGAACCTGGATACTCATAAGAGATCTACTGAATATCCTTTTGATTTGGAGCTAAATAATAAGAAGAGGTCTTTAGAGGCTGATTGGGAACTATCACAAGGTAGTGATCCAATCAGGGTATTGGTTGAATATTTCGAAGGGCGCGGCGATAAAAAATACAGAGAAAAAACGGAAATTAAACGTGCTTTAGCAAAAATATATAATATCAAATTAATTGAAGTATGGCGATCTGATCTGAATGATATAACATTGAAAGAAAAATTCAATGACTTCATCTGAAAAAATTATACCCTACCGGCATCAGGCAGGATGGCGTCAAAGACTCCTTACTTTAAGTTGTTAACATCTATAAAAATGTCATGTACAAACTTAGATAACTTATGCCGGCCTATCCCGAGATAGGCTTGCAGGAGCTTAATCGCCCCCTCCCATGCTGCTTGAGATTTCGGGCCTTTCATATCGGGGTCGTTGATAAAGTAAATAGACACTAGGTGAGCATCAATACCGTTTAACTTTCGAAGCAGATATAGGTGTGCCAGGCGGTTTGTATATTGGTAAAATATCCTCGACCAATCCGCCTTTGATTTTGAGCCCAGGTAACCTTTGGTTTCCTGAAGGCTTTTCTTGATCATCACACGGGATTTCGCCCCTGCACCTGTAGGCCCAGATAAGAGCTCGCCTATGTGTGCTTTGGCTTCAACGAGGATCTTGGTTTTATCCACTTCCGCTAAGCCATCCCAAACCGGGCCGCGCTTAGGCCAGAATTTCTCTAGGGGGACTCTTGTAAGATTGATATTGAGCTCTGAGAGAAAACGATTATCACTGTATTCGGAATAATCGTCTTCTGCCAAAGGAGATTTCCAGAAAATAGTGTCCGATTTTGACAATTCTAATGCCTGCTCAATCTGGGCATTAATAACTTCCGTTTTCTCATTTACGAGCATCTGAAGCCATTTCTGGCTGCCCCTAGATGCCTTGGCTTGTTCTATACGAGGCATAAGATCACTCTTATAACTTCGCTTTCAGAACTCTGAATACCTCCACCATCCCCAAAGTATCCTGCTCGCAATATTTTATCAATCCCTGACGAATTTTCGCCTTTTCATTTAGGTCTGTATCCCGATCTATCATTCTCAAGTACTCAACCGAAGCCATATTTCCGTCCTGAATTTCGAGATCATTATATGATAGCTCCGGAACCAGTGCCGGTAATACGCTTTTAATTGAATACGATTCATTGAAACCTGGGTGGTAATAATGCTGAGCGATAACCTTATGCAAATCCCAAAGACGGTTTGATAGCGTGTCAATCTTCGTTTTGTATTCTGGAAGATCACCACCCAATTTTCTCAATATAGTTCCTTCAAACGGAGTATAATGGATTATCGTCCCGCGCTCGCCTATATTTTGAATCAGGGACCCGGCAAGGCTTGCTCGAGGATCCGTGTCTTCATTATGAAGGTATTCATAATGCTCAAGGGTTCCATCCTTATGTAGAACGTGTAAGGACCATTGAAACGGTATCATTTGATATGGCCTCGTACCTGCATAGCGCGGTATACCAGGATTTATTGTCTCAAAATCCAGAAAATAAATCGGGAATGCCGGTTCTTCCAAAGCTTGCTCTAGACTAGGGCCAGTATATTCTTTCTGCTTGGTTACGCATTCTCTGATCCGTTCTTGATTTGCTGACAACGGAAAATCCTCCGGGATATCGTTGATGTCTTTGATTTGCATTTCCCTTAATTCCAGGTACTTTTTCTCTGACAATCTTGGTAATTTGAGGATCCAATGTTTAGGCAAATCTTTTGAACAATGATCAAAGAACTCGCAACCATTACATTGCTTTCCAGGCTCAATGTCAAGCTGATCGGGGAGATTTACGACGTCCTTGAGCTGGTTTAGCAGCTCAATTATTTCAGGCTGTGCATTTAGGACATCGTCTGTAATGTCTGTGAATGCGAAAAGCTGATTTAGATCGAGACTTTCTCCATCATAAACATATTCGTTGTTGATATGAAGAATTCTAATCTTATCAATATCAATCCCAGAACCAGTCAGCACATGATACTGAATGCCAGCATCGTAAATATAGTCATCCTTTGCCGATGTGGAGGATTTGACCTCGATCAAATTCCATTTTTCGGCTTTAGATCTCTGAAGCACGTCGACCCTTATCTTCACATGGTCATAAAAGAAACCGGCTTCGAATATCGCCGGTACTGACTTATCTTCTATAAGTTGAGCCGTAATTTCAACCGATTCCTTGTGGTGGAAGTGGTCGCTCTCCACCAATTTCCCACCAAGGAACAGCTTTGTGGCCAGTCGCCCTACTTCGTGACCCGCGTCGAATCTGTATTGGGTAGCTGGATCCGGCCCAGGTACGAGATCTCTACGGTAGCATTGATACCAGAGCCTTAGGTGGCATTGTTGGCCAGCCATGAAGCGGGATTTGGAGAGACTGAGTGATTTCACCGATAGGCCCTTATTGTCATGAGATATTAGACCATTTATCCTGATTATATCGGAGTACACGAAAATTAGATTCTCCGATATAGAGTTCTCTTGGGTGAGAAACTAAAGCCAGGTAAAAATTATCCGTATCTGGAATAAATGTAGCGACGTTTTTGAGAGGATTAAGATAGTTTTTATCTTTATCTCCACTAGGAGGATAATATGGACCTACAAATATTCTATATTTGGCATTTGCACATATTAGTTTTGCCATATCTTCCACCGCTTTTTCACATTTTTCAGAGAATTCAGACTCTACTATAAGTTCGGGTATAGAGATAAATTGCGTATAGGTACACTTGCGTTTTTCTGATTCTGTGTTGCTTTTTCTACCCACCACTATATCAAATAAGTATTCATATCTTTTCTTCCTAATTCGTTCAAGTCCCGAATCAATATCGGGATAAAATAAGTAACTGTTATTACCCGCAAAAATCCTTTTCTTGATTACGAATGACAAACTTCTGACCCACATTGTGCCTATTTTTCTATGCCTATGGCTTAATTCTTTTTTTGACAATTCATCTCTAATATTCCCTACAGCAGCCACACAATGGTTTACTGCTTCTCCAATTGCATCTTTAATAATAGGCGCGGAAATTGTCATAATTCTCCCCCTTCATTTTTGGCTATATTAATAGTATCAGCTAATTTATTAAATAATCCTAAATGACAGGCGAAATAGAAAAAGTAGTCCCGATTGCTGCCATACCAATTCTTTTCTTGATTAAAGAAGTCTGAGAATTCTGTTTCCAGAACATTCTTATACTCTTCATACCTTGTTTTCCCAAGAGCCCAGTAATCCTGAGAGTTCTTATAATCTCTATCCGTAAGCATCTTTAGATAAGGCCGGCACGCTTTAGGTCTCTTGCCTCCCTTATCAAAGTGATTTTGCAGCGCCTTAAAATGCGCCCTTATTGGACCCGTAGAATGATAGTCATAAATTATCGATTGTGGAAGTGATCGGTTCTCGTCATTGATCTTGGGTTGAGCGAACCTGCCGTATTGGTCGTCGATTTTGAATCCTAAGGTATGAACCAAAGAATAAAATACTTCGCTTCCCATAGCGATAATAATTTCTGGTTTTAGGATTTCTATTTCATGTAAACAAATATTCCTTGTGCAGTTTCCATACATTATCAGATTTGGAGTTGAACGGCCGACCATTGTACTGCATTTTATTAGGTTTGTGGTTGCTGTATTTTCTACACATTCTTCGAATTTCAAGACTTTACCTTTCCAAGCATAAAGCAAAAGTCTCGCTAACATATTCATATGCGGGTAAGGGCCAATTCCCTTCACATAATACTCATTCTGGTCGCTCGTCCCATTCAAAATATCATAGAAATGTTCTACGCCAAAACGGCTTTTTAAGTCTGTTAAATCTTTAATTGTCTTTTTGTCATTCAGATTCGCGTTCATGGCGTACATCAAAATTCTTGGAATCCTGTTGTCTTCAAAATATTGATTGCCAACTTGGGGAATGTATGGAGGAATAGGCTCATCCGAATCTTTGAACCGGACGACGTTTGTACCGCAACGAAATTCCTTCCAACACTGAAGACTTTTTGCTTTCTCCATTAGGTCAGATATACATTGTTCCCTGTTCATTTTAACTCTTTCATTTCTAATCGGCTTATCTAGGCCTATTATCTTAATATCGATTCTTCAGCAGGACCCCATATATAATTAGCCGATTTATCGATATACGCTATCATTCCAGTAATCTTTACTAGTGCTAAGCCATTGGAAAATAAGCCCGCGTCGTCGAATTTAGTTTCGATGACCGCGCTTCCATACTCGTTAATAAAACCCCATTTAGAACCAATCATTACGGGCGCTAAACCTTCGCTAAAAAGATAAGCCTTGTCAAACTGTGGCTTTATAATTGTTTTACCGCTTTTGTCAATATATCCCCATTTTTCTTTAGCTACTACACGAGCTAATCCTTCTTGGAAATGCCTTGCGTAATCATATCGTAGCTTTATTACTATTTTGCCATGCTTATCTATAAATCCCCATCTATTGTTAATTTCTACTGGCGCCAGTCCCTCTGAAAAAGAATAAGCCTGATCAAAAATCGGCTTGATAATTACTTTTCCATTAACATCTGAGAAGCCATATTTGCCGTTGAATTCAAACCTTCTTAATCCTTCATGCAGATCCCAGGGAAAGGCAAAAGATATCTCCAGAAGTTCACCATGTTTGTTGATATAGCCGTATTTTTCACAGACCTTGATGATTGCTCTTTCGTTTTTAAAGCCCCAGGCTTTGTCGAAACGAGCCTTAATAACAAGTTTCCCCGTCTGATCGATATACCCTGATTTCCTTTTAAGGACAACAACTGCTAATTCCTCCAAGAAGGTTGTCGCGTAATCGAATCTTGGCTTGATTACCATCTTGCCCGATTCATCGATGTAGCCGTATTTTCCCTGAATCTTAACGCTCGCCAAGCCTTCCCCAAAATCGAGAGCGTGTTCGAACTGGGGCTTAATGGTGATCTTGCCTGAACTATCGATAAAGCCCCATTTACCCTGAGAGATTATAGGAAGCAATTTTGCAGAGGCCAAATCCCGGTTCCTCTCTATTAGAAAATGAAAAGATTAGCAACAGATTTATTGAAGCTCCGTCTCATTACCTTTATCATCGTATTTCCAAGCTTGCCAATTTATTGATTCTGCATCACTAGATGCCCTGTCCCCGATTATGAATAGATAACTGGAACCTTTCTCTGCAATAGCATGATTATTAAATCCTTTTATCAAGCGGGTAAAAAGAGTCCTTTTTTCCAAGACATAAATTTTTCTTTTGTCAGTGCTTTTTTGATCATCATCCCAGTCGTAATTTATTAGTACCTTGAGTGAGCACCTGAATAAAAGTAGCTTGTACATCTCCTGTTCGGGTTCTCCTCGATTCTCGTGTTCAATTAATGCATCTACTCTTTCCGGATAAATACCAGAATCGAAAATCGGGTGAATATTGTCCCTTGACCTATATATCATGTCTAAAGAATAATACTCCTTTTCGCTGACGACATCGCTGGAAACTAGTCCTTTTTTCTTCAGCATATTTAGAGTTGATTCCAGCACGCCTTTCTCACTCAGCATAAAGCAAGTGAATTCAGTATCGCTTTTTGGTATTGCCTCTAGTTCTCTTTCTTTAACAATTCCCCTGAAGCAATTATAGAAATCACTCGGACTTATCATCAATTCCTCCTTGTTAATATTTTTTCCTTAAAGCTTCCATTCTCTTTTTGATTGTCATTCTTAGCTCCTCTGGCGCTAATACCTCCACGTAATGCTGCCAACTCCCAATCCAGCCCAACAGCTCATCGGAGATGACGACCTTCATGCTCAACGTCATCGAACCATCCTTGTGTCGTTGAAATTTCTGGGACGGATGCCATATTCTATCTGCCATGGTTTCAGCGACATCCGAGTTAAATTTTAACTTTACGTTTACAGGTTTCAGGTCAGGGTTTGTGAAAATACCGATGCTATACTTTAGGTGATCTTCAAGATTGAAATCCTTATGCCGCTTGAATTTTTCATTGAGGATCTCAATATGTTTAATCCGATGAACCAATAGATAGATATAATTCTTTCGGTTTTCTATGTTCACGATGGCGTACAGGGCGCCTTTACGGATGAGAATCATATATGGCGCGACCTTGTAATCTTTAGTTTTCTCGTGGGAATAGCCTTTATATGTGACCCTGCAAAAATGCTTTTCAGTTGCGGCTTGAAGGATAATATCGATTTGCCGGGAGAAGTTGGAATAATCGATATATCCAGTTTGAGAAAATCCAAAAAGAGATTGAGCCAGGGTGTCAGCATCAATAATTAGGCTCGGATCATATAACTGCCTGGCTTTATCCAGAAGAGACTTAGCCTCTTTGGCAATCGGTGTTCCCTTGACTAGATCAGTCAGCCTGTTGAGCAAGAGCGAGGCCTGCAGTTCCTTATGCCCGATCGTCTGGGGGATGAAATGCTTGAATCTATCATCCAGGAACCATACAAGTTCGCGGCCGCGCCCTCTTCTTGTGCATAATGGGATATTAGCCATGGACAAATTCTCCAGGTCCCTTTCCAACGTGCGTTTGGTTACTCTGCCATCAAAGTAATTGTACAACTCCTTGACAGTTATCTCACTTTTAAGAGCCAGACGCTGTAAGATCCTGATGATTCGCTCGATCTGCTTATGTTCGGGCATTTTCATCTAAATTAAACCTAATTAGGGCGCTAAGATCAAGATATTTTATCTTTACGAAGAACCTACTGAAGATTTCAAGATAGTTCCGGCGGTCTCGCAAACATTTCTTCCCACTCACCTAATATCTTAGATAATTCCTTGTATTCCTCAGGACAGAGCGATTTTATTCTTGCCCCATCCTCACAGAAGATCTTAAGGATTTCTCCTGCCGTATAACCAAACTCCGGTAGGTTTTCGTCAGTCAAATATTCTTCAATGATACTATCCAAAATGGCGGCATCTTTTAACGCCTGGTTGAAATGTCCACTAGCTAGACAGCATCTAATCCTATAAAGAAGCAAGAATTCCCTATCGTGTCGAAAATGGGAATCGATCGAAAAATGCCTGTCATTGATTATTGATCCCAAGTTTCTGATTGTCAATTTGTAGGCTCTGTCATATTTAGATAGGGCAATTTCATATTTGCGTATTTTCTCGAATATTGAACCAGCCATAGCCAAAAAAGTGATGGAATTAGGTTCTTTCGCAAGGAATTCATTCACTATTGAGAGTGCCTTATCATAATTGCCTCTGTCCTTCTCTACTAAACTCATCTGGAATTTTGAATAGGACGACTCCGGATTCATACGGCACTGCTCTAATATTTCCTCCTGAATCGAAAAAAGATGGTCATTTACCAAGAATTCTATATGATCATCGTAGACTTTTTGCAAAAGTGTGGATATGTTCATATCCCTTAGATTTTTCAGCTGGTCAACATATATAGAAATGAATTTCTCCTCTACTTCGCGGTCATTTTCCTGTCCGTTATTTAGGCCTATTCTCTTGGAGAAACGCCTATCATACTCATTTAATACTTTAAAGAAGAGCTTCATAAAATCCGATCTTTCTTCAGGTGAGGAAAGACTCCAATGGGGCTGATAGATTTGAAAATACTTGCTGACAACCCTTTCGGGGATGAATCGGTCCCGAAATTTCAATTCTTCCGGCATATCTATCCTCCTTCTGTAAATCATATAATTAGGTGAAGCGTCAGAATATGTCGGATAGGGGGATTTTTTCAATAAAAAAAGCCCCCACCAAAAGGCAAGGGCGTTCTTATTCTTACAACGCTGCATTTTATCGTTCTTTAAAAATAACCTTATCCCCAACGTCTTAAAGGCTCGACGCTGTATAGTAATCGGTAACTTCCGACATCACACATCAATCTCAGCATGCGCAGGATGGAAATGAAATGACATTCCTACGGATCCGCAGGACCTGACGCATACAGGCAACAAGGGTCTAATAAATTAAATCCCCAACGGAATATTCTAAACGGGGCCGCGGGTGATGGCGGTAATGTCAGGCATAACGTCAAACTGTCTGACCGAAAAATCGGAAAGAGCCGGATGGCTGGTTACGCTCGCCGCCAGAGGACCCTTTAGAAAAGCGTCCAACGATGCCTGATCGTCGAACAGGTAAATACCCCCCGCCTCCTTACGCGTGTCGTTCATAATCCAGACTTTCCAGCGCAGGCCATCCACCTTCGCGAAATCCTCCGCCATCTTCGATACAGCGGCAGTATATTCGTCCGCGGTGACACTGAACCTGAAATTAATCTGCAGGATTTTTTTAGCCATGTTTGCTCCTCCTCGAAATCTGATGAATGTTACGGGAAACGAATATTCGATCCCGCCATATTAATGCATATCGTAACTCTATTTAATTCACGTTGTCAAGGAGAAATTTATTATGTTGATGGAACTGCGCCGTGGATCTACACCATCTGGATTCTGATGAAGGATGAGACCATAAAGCTATTCGAGCAGGCGAGGGCGGGGCGTAGAGGGCCTGACGGTGATGGCGGATAAGGTGGAAGTGGTGGAGCAGCTTACCAATTGCGGTTAGGTCCCCGCAAATGACGGCAGCCGCTCGATCAAGTACGGCGACTTGACCGCAAGTAGATAAAGGATTAATTATGAATCTTTATATAAATCAGTAAAAGGCGTATCCCAACCATCCCCATACACTTCTCTTACTTTTAGTAAATGATCCCTAGGCGCCATGGATTTTATTTCATCAAGATATGATAGGAGTTCCTCTTTATTATTCGCTGAAAATAATTTTGTATTATAATCTATCCTATCGCAAACCGGATTTTCGCTAAGAAGGGCATGACATTCTTTATCGATAAACATCGCATTGCAATAAGGCACTAAAACAGATATCATCTGTATGTCATTTGCCATTCCGGCATTGGGAAATCGTTTTTGGCCTGAAGCTGCTTTACGGGCTATTGCGGCGTAAAGCAAGCTTGCGATCTTATTAAAGGGCAAATATTCCAAATATGGGGATGCGAGATACTCATAGGCTTTTAAAACTAATTCATTATCGATTAGACCTTCCTTCTTAAGAGCCCTTTCAATCGTGACAATAGCACTTGCTCCAAATGGTGGTTCTAAAGAGTTCGCAGTAAATTTCTTTTCCCCCGAAAATACCATTGCTAATTCTTTACTATATAATAAATAACTCTTGAGCATTGCCATACCCAATGACATCCATTCCTCAGTATACCAATCGTCAAATGATCTACCGGTTTCATTTTGCCAATGCTTGAATACCCCGATTAATCCTAAATGGTTTCTAGTTCTATCCTTTCTTATATCATCTACAAAATCATATAGGTATTCAGAATTTAAAGATATAATAAATCTCGCTTGCCAACCAGATATATTACCACTAATACCTGATTGAATATCTATGTCAAGCTCCCGATCTCCTTTGCCATCAAGCCAATTATGGACATGCTGATATACCTGTGCCTCCTTTATGTAGGAAGGAAAATGAAATGTAACACCATGCGATAAAAGCTCGTACATCCTTTTTAATTCTTTATAATATTTACATACGATGGATTCGTCGACGTGAAAAAATGAATTAGGACAAATTATTAACTGTAATTTGCATAATACGTCGAGTTTCTTAAATAGCTCGAGCCAAAAAGAATCGTCGCTATAGCTATTTTTCTTTTCAACATATAATTTCAGGGATTTCATCATTTCACTTATCGCAAACTGATCTATATAAATGACTTTTTTGCTAAGTTTTGGAAGGGGGAAACTTGCCGATGGATCGAATCTTGATGGAAATAAACACTCTTTACATCTTCGACAATAATGATAATCAAATATTCCTACTATGCCAAAACTGTTTTTACCGCATTTGGGGCATTCTATATATGGTTTATTTATAAATATCCTGGGGTCAAACTGGCGAAATTTCATAATATTACTGTAATATTTCTTTTTCAATTAGCCTATTATATATAAAGCCATCTGTTGCCCGCAATTGCCCGCCAATCAAGCCAACGCTGTAATCAAGCCAAACCATAATATTATCACTCAAGGCCTTACGCCTCTCTTCTATTCCCGGGGAGGATGTTACCGCCCAAAACGCAAGGCGGCTATGCCAATGAAAGGAATGTGGGTCGGGCTGTCAATATATTTTTGAGCCGCATTTAGGATTGGACATCAAATGAACCTTAAATGCTCATTGGAAGAAAGGTTGCTATTCTTCCAGTATTATCTGCCACTAAATAAACTCTTTCGCCTGCAATATAAACCAAATGAACCATGAATCAAAAAAAATGTACCCATGTCATCTCAATAAAATTCTGGCGGCTTGGCTGTAAGTGGATATATCGAACGGTACACTGAATTTTCCAGAATAAAAAAAGCCCTCCTGCTTCCGCAAGAGGCACATCATCTATCAACAAGAATGGGCATATCTATATTTGGCGTTCCGGCATGGCATTTAGAATAGACAGCTATCAAGGACTGCAGAGGCCACGGGATTCTTCTGATTTTGATATCATAAAAGTGATCTCCTACTTTAGCCAAAGTAGGAGAAGCTCGGTCTCCCTATCTGTTTAATTTGGGGATCGTATCTACCAGTTGAGCGACTCTATCTTTGTCGACCCTGCCGAATCGGCCAGGTCCCTTTGCTGGCTTGCAAGCTGCGCTTCGCACACAAATAACATCGACATTAGCGTCCCAGAGATCTTTCGCCTCTTCGAGACTAATTGAACCGGCGACCCAGATTTGCTTTTTCGCTGCATGTAGTTCCTTGGCAAGTTTACTTATATCAGTGATAGTACAGTAATCTAATAGGCCCATTCCTATTGATTTTTCAAATGTATCAATCAGGATGCCATTGGCTTTTGACATGCGTACAAGCTCTAAGCCCTCTTCAAAAGGTTTAAGAAATCTTTGAAGCGCCTTATCCACGAAAATGGCGGGGCATAGCTTGACTTTGATATAGAATTTTCGGACGCTTCTTATAATAGTCTGTGCTTGGTATATAGCAGCGTCTAAAGGTAATTCTGCTAGGCCGAACTTGATTAAATTTGCCCCTGCAGTAGCGACACCAAGTGCCGCTTGACATGCATTTGCCCGGTTCTGTGGCATTTCGCCGATATTCGTGGATACAGCAACGTTTCTAAATCCAGCCTCGTTAAGGCGTTGGCGCACAGACAGAATGTTCAGTGGATAAGGAGTTCCAAGAGCTGAGGCCGGATACTCCACATCCGCGATATGGCATCCTCCTTTCACCGCAGATATTGCCTCTTTCGGACCACGTACACTTACTAATAATCTTTGCATGGTTTTATACTCACATCTCGATAATAATTATTAATTCCACTTACTCTTTTATGGCAACGCCTATTGTATTTGCGCAAGCGAAGTGTATGCGGTTAGACAGCGATCCCTCTATAGATTGAATAATAGAATTTACTTTTTCATTAGAATTATTATGTTCATTACATTTCAAGAGGGCACTCGCTTCAAGAACCTTTTCGCTGAAGCAAGATAAAAGATGAACTCCGCATAATTTCTTAATCCTAATGCTAGAACGGTCGAGATATTTTTTGAATCTATAAGTGGGTTCGTACACTAAAGGAACTTCTACAATGAGGTTTCCCTTTTGCATTTTCCAATGGTTTTTAAAAGGTTTTCCGCTAAAAAGGCAAGAGATGTTTTGCAAAAATTTTGTGCCCCTCTCGACTTTTTCATATCCGGAACCATTCTTCTTAAATAGCCAAAATAGCGAATCAATACCCAGAAAATTATCATAGCTAAATAAAAATATGCCACCCGGTCGAAGCCTTCTAGAGACTATTCCTGAAAACAGCTCCCAATTTTCAATATGGTTCAGCGTGCTGCCTAGGCAGATAATCAAATCGAAATATACCGACGCCCAAATTGACTCGTCTATATTTAATATATCTCCTACCAAAAATGCCGGTTGTGATTTCCATTGAAGGCTCTTCCTTTTCGCTACTTCTAACATATTTCTAGAAATATCAATACCGAATGATTGATATCCTTTTTGTACCAGCCACTCCGTATGGAATCCTGTTCCGCAACCTATATCAAGCGCTTTAGCGCCCCCCTTTGTCTCCGGAACCCATTTAACAAATAGTTCCCTCTCCCTTACACTAATCGGCCCATAATATGGATTTAAATCACCGAACAGTTCGTCGTAGCATTCAGCGATAGAATCATATGGTATGTTTTTACATTGCATTCTGATATTTACCTCAATCTCTGACTCGATCATCGCAAATTATAATCTATCCTATTTTACTCTCGATGGAATTCGGTCATGATACTGCAAGCGGTATTTTAAATATTCGCGCTCCTCATCTAAGGTCTCTATATCAAATTTATAACAATCTCCACCACGACTCTCGTCCCTTTTTACATAACGTCCTCTTTCTAAAAAAGAAAACGTCGATTTAACAAAAGATTTGGAAAAATTTAGCTTATCTCCCAATTTGAACACGTCAGACTTTTGAAATCTGTAATCTTTTTTTGCGGCCAACTTTTCGACTTGAAAAAAAAGCTGGATTTGATCTTCATCAATTAAGAGCGTGCCAACAGTTTCTTTTGAATGCAATTTATATGTCCCCCTACTTGTTTTCTCGATATAATTCTCCCTAAGCATATAGTCAAGAGCCGAGGTTACTGTCGTCCTCGAGAAATCGGTCTGTTTAATAATCGTCGTGATGGAAAGATCTATTTTTCTTTTTCTTCGTTCTTTACGTTTAATATATGGGCGTGATAGCACATAAAGAATAAGGCTAGCTTCTTTAGACATCCAATCGATAGTTTCAAGAATATAACTACTATCCTTTATGAAACTTGGCCAAGATTCTTCGATAAGGCCCGCCAAACACTCTCCGTCAATAAAGTGAACATTTGCGTTTTGAGGTCCCGGCTTGCCCAGCCCGTTAACGATTTTTGATTTGGCCGTCAACATAATTTCGGAATTTGTAATTACCAAGACTTTATTTACAGAAATCTCTTTTTTAGTCTTAGGATCTTTATAAGGAAATCTGAATGCGTCTTGCACCTGATTCATAACTTCAGAAAAACTAGTTGGGCCACTTGCCTTAGCCGAGATCTTTCCTACTTTTGCCACAACTGCTACACATTCCTGAAAGCCGAAATCATTCGTTTCGAAACAGATAATATCTTTTCCTCTTTCGCCTGAACCATGTGTATGATTCGGATTAAGATGCATTTCAGTAAAAAGGGGCATGAGAATTTTTTCTCTAAAAACATTCTCTTGTTCTATACGTTGGAGAAAATCCCAAATATCTGCTTTTGACATTCTGATTTCCAGTTAAATGCTCACCGGCTTACAATCCTTTGCTAATGATAAAAGATGCAATAGCAAGCGTTGCTGTCCATATGTTTGCGTCCAATATATATCTGCATCAACGACAGGTCAATAGTATTTACGCTATATCAGGTTAATCCCAAAGAACATAACATCTTACCGCAAGTGAATCGACCGCGCGTTTGTTGCAGCTTTCGATTTTATATAGTTCCTCAGACATTTTTTGTATTAGGATTCATGATTTGGAAGATGCACTTTGACCGTTCAGGTAAAGAGAATTCTGGCCGAGCTGCGCCTAAGACAGAAGTCAATTAGCGTTTGCCACCCCGATGTACAATTGCGGGTGGATATAAATATCAATTTCCCCACCGTTCACAAGACGCTTACCCGAGTAGCAAATCAGCAATAAAAAAAACGCCCCCACCAAAAAGCAAGGGCATCCAATCGACCTGGGTTTACCAGGCCATTATTTCATTCAATTCTTCCTTCATTGAAGCGCCAAATTCGATATCGTCATCATAGAGTTTCAAAGCAATCTCATCCGGATTGTCGCTCTTATCTATAACCCCCCAAGGATACCCCTCACCATGCTCCCAGGCGCCAGTTTCAGGATTATGTTTCAACGTTTGAAATCCCTTCTTAATGAATACAGTAACCGAGTCCTCGGTATTTTTGTGGATATAAAATGGGACGGCGAATCCGCCATAATCTACGAAATATGGCTCGAGCGTATTCGATTCAATAATGTCTTTAGGATTCCTGATGGCCTCATAGAATTCAATTCTTAGGTCGCGCTGGTTAATGGGATCTGTGACGCCGAGCTTGGATTCTACATAGTCCTCGCCGTAGCGTGGGATTTCAAGGTTGATTGGGTACCAAATTCTATGAGGATTTTCGACGTGGGATATAAAGTATAGCTCGTTCTTTCGTGTAATATACATCTGTTTTTATTGGTTTGCAATTCTGACATTATTGTCAAGATTAACTTCTTTTACTTTGCCTGCTTGGATAATATTCCATATGCATTTATTCGTTTTCGATGCCATTTTCGCGGATACCCACCCTTACTGCCGTGCCTTTAGCGCTTCCAAGCTCATATGGTCAATCTCCCGCATATCTGACAGAAGCTTGCTGCAGTCTTCATAGGTCTCCAGCGGCAGATCCTCACTATCAAGTCTTGGTGATCCCTCGGTTCTTTTCTTCAACATCAGCCTCAGGTTTTTTTGGTTTATGAATTTCTTACTTCTTATCATCTATCAGCATCCTATGTTTAGTGGCTAAGTGGCTAATTTTCTGCCCATGAATTTTAACAAAATGGGCACCACAAGTGATTAGTATATAAAGAGATAGAGGAAAGTGGCTATAGTGGCTGTAAATTTTCAGGAATCTATAATATTATTACTTCCTACCTTCGTAATACTATAAATTTTTTTCTAATATATTAACAGCCACTTAGCCACTGCAGCCACTCGGTTCAGCCGCAATCACTTACGGCTGAACCTAATGGGCACAAATTTGGCCACTATGGGCACTGAGATTTAGCTTTATCTATCTCATCTTTCAGTTTCGGGGTTATCTCGAAGCAGTATTCGCGTCTTTCATTAACCTGGTATCTCATTTGTTCTCCTGTTAAGTAGCCACGCTTTTTCAGGTTTTTGATTACCCTGTTGTAATGCGTCTTGGCCTGTATATCCCTGAAGAATTTCGTAGGGAGGTAGCCTTTCTCAATAAAGTCTGAATATTGGCCATCCTGTTTTTCTGAATGCTCGAGAATGAGATGCTGAAGATATCTGTCAGTATCGGCTTCCAGATCGGTGACGTTATCGACAAACAGCGACTTCTCGGCATCTGTAATCGGTACCCTGATGCTGTATCTGTAGCCGATGTCGCTGATGCTGTTGAAAACGGTGCGCAGCTCTGTCCTGATATAATGTCCCAGCCGTTTCAAAATCCTGTCCTGTATTTTCGGATCCATGGGCGACTTTATTTCAGGAAACTCATAGACGAAGAACTGGTTGTTGAGTTCATCCTTTGGCAGCTCTGTCCGCGACACGTACAATGGAATAACCTCATTGGTCAACATGATGATATTCATGTTATTCCTGACCTTATATGGATCCTTGAATTTCTTGTTAACCATGGCATATTTCTGGCCCGAGTATTTCTTCAGAGTCTTGTACTGTGACATCTTCGTTGATTCGTTTTCCTCGACGGTAAGCAGCTTCTTCTCGACCTCATATGTAAAATTCTCCTCATGGCCCTGCCATTCGTACGTCAAGGGAGGATAAATGTCGCCCACTATTTCAGCGAATGTTGATTTACCATTGCCTCTAGGGCCTTTCAGAATAAGCGTAGGAAGCTTCTGGTGGTTGGTATAGCAGAATACAGCCAGGTATTCTTTGATGAAGCCCTTGTACTGTCCGAATCTGTCTTCTAAGTATTTTTCGACGACGTCATTGTCCTGCACTACCGCGGGCAAAGGCGAATGATGAGCTTCGATGATCCCTTTTTCTAGGATGACGCGATAATACGATTCTTCGGCTTCAATATCCCCCATATAATCGATTCGGCTGATGTGGCTGATATGTTTGTTATCAACCAGGTATTCAAAGGCTGCTGCTTTCCCTTCCGGGGTATAATGTGTCTTTGTCAGGATATGAAACTTTGCCTTGCCTATTTTTTCGATGAAGAATTCCTCATTAACTATTCCCAATTCGAAAATATCCTTCCCATATGACCAGTAAGGATCGCACCGTGATTCAAACTCTGGCCTTTCCATCCAAAATGTCTGGCCACAAGCGGAACACGAAATATACCAGTTTTTACTCTTCTTCGAATAGTTAATAAAGGCTGAAGGAGTATTGTCCTGATGGAACGGACAGTAAATGCTCGTTTTCTTGTCTATCTGGGTTGGGTAAATAGCGTTGCCACTCGATTTGGTCAATGCAAGACTATTATCCCAGATGGCCCCATACTCCAGAACATCGAAATTCTCTCCCTGAAAATATGCTGATACTCTGACATTATCGGGTGAACCAAATATAAATCGGCCAGTATCTTTAACAGCCGAGTCGCATTCAGGGAACACGTCATTGATGATATGCTCGGCTATATTTTTATAGGCCTTTTTGATGTACACAGGGTAAGTAAAAAATATCAGGATATGATATTTGTGATGCCCGGTAGTATGGCTTTTACTGGGGATTAAGAAATAATTGAGGTTATGCGATTTCAGTCTGGTCTCGGCATCAGGTATCGGTAAACCTTGGTCAATATCAATAGTGAAGCCGTCGCTATACTGAAAATTCGCGCCGTCTCGAATTCCATCCTTCCATTTGTTGAGGGAGTAATTGTGGGATTTGAGCGTCGACTCGAGGTTTTTAAAACTTACCTCCTTCCGCTCAAACTTTACGCTCTTACTGGCATCGTAGTTCTTTGGTGCCAGTGATAATTCAATCGAATCATTCGGATCCTTTCGTTGCGGTTGCGTTGTCATAGTCGTTTAGTGGTTTTAGTGTCGTACCGTTGTACATGATAGCTTTTAAATCGCGCATATTCTTGGCATATACGGTAGGCGATACTACCGCCTTGCCTTGATAAAATTCGTTCAAAAGTTCGTCGATTCCATCGCCATCAAATTCATACGTCGATTTGTTGTTTTCTCGGATATGTCCCGTAAGCCTTTTACTCTTGGTAAGTAGATAGGCTGCCAGGTAGAAATCCGTTGTCGTTATTATTGATCTCATCGTTTATTGTTTTGGTTAGAAATTGATATTAACCAGCCAGGCTGGCATTCCATGATTCGATGTTTGGATGTTGGTGGGTTGATTAGAGGTTAATACTTATCTTCTGCCCCCAGGATCATTCCCGGCATAACTCCGCAATCTGGTCAATAAGTTTTTTGTTGTCCGCCAACTCAGCCGTTATTGAAAACGGCAGGTTTTCAACAACGAACTGGCATAATTGGTCTCGCATTTCATCTGTATTACCTGGGTTAACCGCTTTATTTTCAGCCATCAGGTGGTACCTGAATGCTTTAATCAATGGCTGCCCATTTATCTGAATATGCGAAACCCAACTTTTTCTGACTACGCTATCATCGTACGCTTGTTCGGCGGTCGCCTGTAATTTTCTTGCTGATACTTTTAGAACCTTCGCCATTCGCCGTGCCAGTTGTTCATTCAATTTCCGATGCCCCTTTTCAATTAGAGCAATATAGGTTGGCGTGACATCCAGCTTTTGAGCCAATTCTGCCAGGGTCATATTTCTCTGTTGCCTGAGCGACCTTAAGGTTTTGTCCTTTTTCATGTTGTTAGTATAACATGTTCATGAACATAAGTCAAGTACTTTTTTGAACTTTCGTCATTTATTTTTCATCCGGCCAGCCCGATTTCGTGCAGATTTTGTGGAATTATAGTATCCTCAGGAGAGGGTCTAAAATTGATCGCTGAGAGGCGCAGAAATTCCGGAGTACCCTGGAAAGCAATTGCTGTCGTCATAACTCCTTGGTAGAAGGCCGATTCTTGCTAGGCTCCAAAACGAGCGGCAATATCTCCATATAAGATAAGGGATTGTAGGATCGCCTAAACTAGAAATCATTCCGGCTCAATGCTCTAGCAATCTTAGATCGGCTCTCAGAGACTTACAATTTTCGTGATTCAAAATTGGTGTAAAAAGAAAGCAAATATTGAACCAAGCTACGGCAAATGAGAGAAATAATCAGATAAAACCATTATAGAATATATTCAGTGGGATTATATTTATCTAGGGTCTTTAAGCTGCTTTTTTAGGTTGTTGATTATCTTAAGAATTAATATAATAGACTTTACTAAACAGAAGAGATGATGAGATTTAAAGGTCTTGTGTGATGCCGAACAAATATGTTGACGGACCAAAATTATTAGTACAAAGTCTTGAAAAAGGGGATTTTGAAATTGCCTATAAGATATCAAAAGCCCTTTACATAAATTCTCAGAATACCATTTACCTAAATCTCTGTTTGCTTTTATACTCTACAAGTATGTCAGTCGAAGATCCGAAGGCATTAATATCAGAATGCAAAATGCGTTGCGTTCGCGAGTATCATTTTGGAATTTACTTTATAATTAATAGGGAATGGCAGAAAGCAATTAAGTGTTTTCATGATACATTGAAGTTTTGGTTGGGCAAACCAAGAGTGAAAATGTGGCTTTTGACCTTTAAACGATATGAGAATAGAATAGATTTTGCTTTTGAAAATATCGCTATCGTCAAGGCGATACAAAATATCGGTATCTTTTTTCAAGCGCTTATTATAACGGGCAAATTTGCTGATCACAAATTAGAGAATCTAATTGATGATCTACTTAACGAATTTATTAAAACTGACCATCTAGATTTCCAGAACATTCTCAATCAGTTAATCGCTGACCCCTTAAACATACCTAAGGTATCTGTAGATGATATTAATACCGAGCATCTAGCAAAAGATATCGCAGACCGTGTAACCAAGGAAATCAATCAGATTCCTAAAAAATCAAAAGTAAAAAAGATAACTTTTCCTCCTGGAATCCCGTGGCATAACATCAAGCTAATTATTGATCCAGATTATGAGAAAGTTCGTGTTGTTGCAGGTCGAAAAACTATAAAAATCCATTACTCAAGATTAGGGTTTCCAAGAGGGAAATCAGGCAAATATGGAAAGTGGTGGGCAATTTTGGTGTATATCGCTAAGGGTTACGGTAATCCATCTGAAATCAAGAAAAACCTTGGCGAAGTCAATTCTAAGACCCTTAAGTCATATATTTCCAAAATCAGAAATGTATTAAATGAGCATTTCGGCACCAAGGATGATCCTGATCCTTTTTACCCTTGGTCCGATCACGGGTATTATAAGCCCAAATTTGAATTGCGAATAAATAAACAATCCGACTTATAAAAAATCTCTATGAACGATTTTACGGGGTTGCGTAATTGTCTTCGTAACCTGTAATATCAGCTAAACTGACTTAAATTCCACAAAATTTTTACCCGCCATAATCCCATATATCTATTGAGGTTAGCCTTGATGCAGAGGTCTTATTATCCACTCTTTGTCAACGATGGTTACATGCAACCTTAGAGTGTGGATGTGTGAACATTCAAATCGAAAGGAGGAAAAGGTCGCAGACTTCAATCGTGAGCGAGCCCTTCGTACAGGGGCATCAGCCGATCGTTCGGAATTACAAACAATCAAAATCCACTGGCGGGAATGCGGCTGAACACGACGGTGGTGGGAAAGGAGGAAAAAACTATGTCTAATAGCGACAAGCTTAATATCGGGCTCGTGTTCGGCAATTTGATGCTTCTGACCGCCTACGTAGAGTTGATCGGTGCCGATCTTAAGAAGCTCACCCGCCAAGCTAGGCGATGCGATGCTCTCATTGATGCGGGCGGGGTTTCCTATATCGATGTTCCCTTGTTCTTGGAGAAAAGAAAAGAGCTCCAAGCTGGGGATAAAGAGAAAAAGGCGGCCCAAAAAGCAGATTCTTCATCCCGCGTTACTATCGAAACCACAACCAGTCCCGGTATCCTTTGCGGCCAGTAAACCCGACTGACCCACCTTAACGCTGAGCACGAGAAGGAGCTTGAGGAGCTCCCTCGTAAAATTTCAGCTGAGACTGATCCAGACAGGAAAAAGAAGCTCAAGGTTCGTCAAGATAATCTACCTGTTATGATTAGCTCTAATGAGGAGACTCTTGAAAAAGTCGTCAAGCGAATGAAGGAGCTTGGCCTTGAGGTTGAGGCAGAAAACGCTAATTCAGAAACGAATTCAGAGGATTAGCATCACTCTAACCGCCCGGTAGCCGCCGAACGGCGGCTCCGGGCACAAAAAAGGACTATGAAAATGAAAAATGATTTACTAATTCCCTTTGACCTTCACGTCAAAGGGCATCACGGAAAATGTCGCGATGTGCTTCGTGAAAAGTACGAGAAAGCGGGTGCTTTAGTTGAAGAAAACGATCGACTGTTCATTTCATATAATCGTTTTTCCACAAGTTCGTTCATTAGACTTGATGGCATGATAGAAGCCTCCCGGGAAGACGAGAGTAACCATGTGATCAAGTATTACGCTCTGTTCGCAAGGGACATGCTAACAGAATGGAGTGGTTTCTGTACTGATCTATTAAAAATGGGGGCTTCAGTGTCAGAAACTTCAGAGCCCAAGCTGGCCACTGAATTTAGCGATATTAGGGAAGATCTGCGATTCATTTTCAATCATTTCATAAATGCGATAACTAGATTATTTGCGACCGGCACTCCCGTAGCAGACGTTGACGTGATGGATCTATATGGGGACATAACCAAGTAAAATATTCCGGCCGTCATTTTTTGGCGGCCGGGAGGTGATTTTAGGATGAAATTCTGGAATAAGAAAGATGAACACCTGGCCCGACGGTAAATTGACGAAGACCCTTCGTGAGGTGGCGGATCTCCTGGGTGTCCACTATAACACCGTCATCCGCTGGATAAAGTCCGGGCGAATCACCTGTACTCGATTCGGTCGCAATTCAATCTGTTTCACCTACGACCAGATCGTTCATTTCATCGAGGAAAACGAATTCAAACAAAAAATCAACTTTATCAAATAGCCGGAAAGGAGGTGAGTGTTGATGGCCTCATTGCAAAAAAGAAATTACAGGACGGGGAGATCTGTGTGGGTAATCCGTTACAGATTGAATGGCAGAGATCAATTAAAAACAATCGGTGAAGTTGATAAACGGACTGCTCAAAAAGAGTACCATAAGTTTTGCAGCCAGCTTGTTGAGGGCAAATCTACAGTAGGGCAATTTGAGAATATTCTACTCGAAGATTTTATGCGTGATTATTTGAGTCACTGCAGTCTTGTAAAGAGGCCATCGACTTTAAACAGAGAAGAAAGAGTATTGAGATTGTTTGCGAAATACATCGGAAACATTGAATTGAAAGCAGTCAATAGCGCCCTCGTTGATGGTTATGTTAGACACAGACTCAGCCAGCCGTCAAACAGAAAAAACTTACATATTTCAGAATCGACGGTAAATCTAGAGCTTCGTCATCTTAAGGCAATATTTAATACCGCTCTTAGCTGGGGGCTAATGGAAACGAGCCCTTTTAGAAGGATCAAAATGCTACGGAGCCAAGGTGCGCCTCGACCAAAGTATCTTGAAGTAGACGAAATTGAGAAGTTACGCGAAGCGTTTGAAGGAACTGTTTTCCAAGATGTTGTGAATTTTTATTTATGGACAGGCGTTAGGCTTCGCGAGGCCCTATCATTAACCTGGGATGACATTGATTTAAATAAATGCCAAATTACAATAAGGGCGTCAAACTCTAAGAGTAGAAGGTATAGATACCTTGGGTTTGATAAAGAAAGTGGTCTTGGGAAAATGCTTGGTTCGCTTCAAAGGAGAAAAGACAATAAAGTTTTTGGTTCCCGGGATGAAAAAGGAAATGAACTCCCACAATGGAAACCTGATACAGTAAGCCGGAAAATCAGTAAGACCTGTTCCTCGATAGGCCTGGACTGGGCTAGCTGCCATTCCCTACGTTTTTCCTATGCTTCACATCTTGCGATGGCAGGAGTGCCGCTATACGCAATAAAGGAACTATTGGGTCATTCCTCTATCAAAACCACCGAAATATACGCTCATCTTGCGGAAAAATACAAGACCGACATGGTGGCAAAACTTCCTTATTGACTGGTAAAAACCGCAAAAAGTGTGGACTCATGTAGGACTTGCTCCAAACCCACTAAAAAACGGGTTGCGATGCACATTTCGCAACCCGTTTACTCGTAGTGATTTATAATGCCGGAAGCCGGAATTGAACCGGCACGGACGAAACCGTCCGAGGGATTTTAAGTCCCTTGCGTCTACCTATTCCGCCATTCCGGCAAAAAACAGGCGGCTTCCGGATTCGAACCGGAGAATAGAGGTTTTGCAGACCTCCGCCTTACCACTTGGCTAAGCCGCCGTAAGTCTATTTGGAAAATAGATTTGAAAGCTCTGAGAGTCAAGAGAAAACGGCCCCCCCTAACCGTCTTCCCTTACTACTGCTATCGGAAGATATTGAAATAAGTTTCAATTCTATGAGATAAAAAGGGGAAAATCCTTTTTTTCGGGCATCATTGCAGTTAAGTTGATACCGTCAAACATGAACATGTCCCGGCGACAGAGGATCTGGAATGAAGCTATTCACAATCGGCTATGAAAAAAGGGATACCGATGAGTTTTTTGAGGCACTCTCAAAGAACCGGATCGCCGTTTTAGCCGATATACGGGCCGTCCCTTATTCGAGGCGAAAGGAATTCTCGAAAAAACAGTTGGCCGCCAAACTTGCGGAGGCCAGAATAGAATATATCCACCTGGTCGATCTGGGAGGCCCGAAAGAGCTCAGGGATAAAGTACGGGCCGACGACGATTATGATTATTTCTTCGATAAATACCGGGAATACCTTGAGGAACAGGCCGAGGCCTTGAAGACCCTCCTGGATCTGGCAACGCAAAAAACAGTCTGCCTGCTCTGCTATGAGCGGGATGTGAATAGATGCCACAGGCGGGCGGTAGCCGCCGAGCTGAGAAAAATGGCCGATGGGGCATTTGAGATTTTGCATTTGTGAAGAAACTCGGTGGTTGGTGTGGGGCGAGAGAACCAAGACCGCCACCAGCGATAGGTTAACCTTTTTCTGCTTCAGATTCAGACAAGACCTTTAAACGATTATCTACTTTCAGTCTCTGTCCAACGGTTAATGAATGGCATTCGCGCGCTTCATGTACCAAGTTCGCTGCTTTAGCATCACTCCCGCTAGCTTGTGCAAGTAGCGCGGCATTTAGCTTAACGATTGCCTTTGAGCTTGGTGCCATGCCCTCAGAATATTCCAGTAACTGTTCTAGGACGCGAACAGCACTACCTAAGGCTTCCGTATCCTGTGGCCTGATAGCCATAAGCTGCTGAGTAAACGAATCCGCGAGTGACCAGTATCTTTGATCTCGACTTGATTTTCGTAGGATGTTCGCTTCAGTTATGAAACCATTAATACCAAGAAGATAAGCAAACTCATCACGTTGATCTTCTTCCGATAAGGCGGAAGCTCTTGGGAGAACGACATCAAAAGCCGATGGTCGCGTCCTTCGTATCACAGACAGCGATAAATAAAGTGCGAGAATTGTAGCAAATGAGCCGAAAAAAATAGTCGCCTTTGCATATTTGTTCTCAGTTCCTTCCTTAAGGCTCTTTCGTGTACCAATTATTCCTTTACCACGGATTTCAAGTTTTGGTTCTAACAGAGTGCTTCCCTCCGGCTGAACCAAGAGTTGTAATGAAAATGACTCTTTGGGGTTCAGAAATGGGATTTCAGCATTCAATTCCGAAGCGAAGGCTGTAACCGTGAGTGATGCGGGGGGTATTCCTGTACTCCGATGTTTTGTGATTTTTGCTTCTTTTAACACAATCCTACACTGCACATTTTCTATTTCTTTGCGACCAATATTCGAAATCTGAATGGCCAAAATGCCAATCTTCTGGCTATTATCTTCAAATACTTCAGCCGAAGTAATATCGTAGATCAGCTCAAGACGCTTCTCAGTGAAATAATTTACCAAGAGAGCGCTTGATACACCGACCACCAAGCTAATAGCCCCCGCCGCGAAGATGGTGAAAAACTTTGTTCGTTTTTTACTTTCTTCAGACATGAGAACCTCATTGCAGAACATTCGGAGGTTAACATAATAGTGCCCAATGCGTTTCCACAGCAATATAATCTACCAAAGAGTCAATGTCAACATGAATCAAGAGGAATCTATTTTGTTTCTGGTTACCAAGCGGCGCTTGGGAACCAGGCAGGAATAGAACAGCTTAATTGTCGGGTTCCTTCGGAACCCGAACTACAGATACCAATAAAAGAAAGCGGGAGACGAGGCTTTCAATCGTTGGTGTACATCCACGTGCCCCAATCCCCCCATAGGCGGGACAGACGAGGATGCCCGTCGATCACGAACTGCCATAAAGAAAGGGGAGTCGGAAAGCTCCCCTTTAGTCTATTCCATATAAGGTAATCCTGGACCTTATGGATACGGCTGGTCGAGTTCATAAAGGTCAGTAAACCGGAAATCCTCTTTCCTTACTTTTTCGTGGTTTCCTTAGCCTCACTCTGCTTTTTGATATGCGCCAATATGCCGTCCCACTCTTTCTTGAATTCATCAAGAGGCACATCAGCACCATTCAAGACAGTGCTCCAGTGACGCGTATTTGCTGAGCTTGCAACGGCGCCTTGAATCTCTGCATCGGTGGCGCCGAGCATTTTTGCCATCGTGGTATGTGCATAGACACAATAATCGCATGGAATTTGTGAGGCGACTCCGAGCGAAATGAGTTCGGAATATTTCGCTGGAATGGCCGCATCCGGACTTTGCGTAGCTTTAAACCATTCCCATGCGCTGGCACGCAAATGATCCGGATAGACTTTCAACATTACTGGAACTGTTCCGAAGGCAGTCTCCATTTCAGCCTCAGCCTTTTTAGATGCGTCTGTTTGGCTCTCCTGCGCAAACAAAGAGATTGAGAGCACAAAAACGGCAATAATAGAAACTGCGATGGCACATCTTGTTAGCCTCATGGTCTTATCCATGACATTCCTCCTTACATTGGTTAAGAGTTATTAATTTGTGAGTTTCCGGGGTCATTTAGTTCCCCAGAGGATGATTATTTTACCGGGATAATATGGAGCCATGAAGTCCATGTCAATAAAAAAATCCCGAATAAGTAAGTTTAATTGAAGAAAAAGACCGAAGCGCAGCCCTAAGTAAAGCGGTTGCGGTTTAGGATCGCTACTACTCGTAACGCAAAATAGGATAAGCGATTACCAGGCAGGAATAGAATAGTTTCATTGTCGGGTTCCTTCGGAACCCGACCAAGGATGCTGACAAAGTCAAAAATCGTCATCGCGAGGAGTCGAACGAAGTGAGACGACGTGGCGATCTCATTTATTTTCAAGGAAATGATTATTAATAG
>SDBT01000964.1_pt1 | contig 48546 bp, 59 predicted proteins | sample 2277101 | NCBI WGS metagenome assembly SDBT01 (sample SAMN10404973, study PRJNA504765) | marine sediment metagenome | isolation source: marine sediment core GS10_PC15, 103 cmbsf | place: Arctic Ocean: Southern Knipovich Ridge | collected 2010 | reverse complement strand
GACGTCGGACGGTCGATTGTTTCAAGGGTGCCCAAGCGCCACCGCCTCCCGCTTGCTTCAGATAGCGCCGTCGGGAAAATGCGCGGTATCGGTAAGCCCATTGCTTAAGCGCCTTGCGGATCGGCCCATTGCCACTACCGCGCAAGTCGTTATTGACGGTTTTCTCAAACTTTTCGAGCTTTGGAAGCTTGACTCTGATTTTTGTTTTCATAGTAAAAAACCCGCCTAGCGTTTAACTAGACGGGTTCCCCCAAAGCAGCGAATCAAACCGCACTCAACCCTTACGCAACGGTTCCTTTAACCAGCGCTCCCGGTCGTGTGCAGATATGCAACGGATTTGATTGCGTGTGCAAGTCAATACCCGTGTCAAATTTCTGACGTTCCTGTTTTGCGTAGATGGGGCGTCCCATCGTGTTGACAGTCTCGACAAAATTCGCGGGTGCGTTCGCTCTCACGAAAACATCCTGTGAACCGACTGGGAAAAACCGCGCATCGGAAATAACCATAAACGGCTTGGAACCGATGGTCAGATCGTAGTTTTCCCAAGTGATACCAGCGAACAGAAACGGCGTTTCAAACTGTTGGTCGCGCAGGAACTGCCCGCTCTGCCAACGTTCGTATGCCGCTTTGACTTCGGTGTGATTGATGAACAAATCGAAAAACGTGTTCCCGCAAAGTGCGTGGACGCCGGTGTAATTCGATCCGCCCATATTATCCCGGATATGGCGAAGTACTTCGGTCGCCTTACCCTTGATATTGGTCGTCGAAGTCGCCAAAGCGAACGCGACAACCTCTTCCGTGATCCCGAATTCAGTGTACCAGTTGTTAATCGTCGATCCGTCAGCGTCAAGAACAACTCCTTTGATTGCCCCGGCGCGATGGTATTCCCAAGTGGTTTCGTGATTCGCTTTCATGCTCGCGAGCTTGTCATTGACAGTCTGCGCGATAGTTTCCAAATCGGTCTCACTACCGAACGCCCGCACGTCCTGCACTTCATCAGCCAAAACGACGTCATTGTGCGGAATGTGCGGAACCAAGAACGAACGCCCGACGCGACCGGGTTTTGACGACGTTTCGCCAACCGTTCCACGCGCGGCAGTGTTCAACAACGCAAGTTTGCCGTGCCGTTCCTCGATAATGGCCGAAGTGGTTTTGATGGGCTTGTCCTTAAACAAGTTCATCGCGCCAATGCGACCGGGAAACCTTGGCAGCTTATCCAAGGCAATCGTCAATGATGCCATGTCGAATAAGCTGCTCTTGAAAATGTCCAAAACACTCATTGTAAAAACTCCTCTTGAATTAGACTGAAAGCAGCGGGACGACTAAGCCATCAGCGATTTGTTTACGCGGTTTGCGTGGTAATTTCCGCAGGTTCTTCGATCATGTGAATGTTTTCTGAAGCCAGACCGCCGACGATGTCGGCAATTGCCATTCCCGCCGCTGCCGTATCAACGACGATGATCGCGTCTTGATTGACAAGCGCGGGACCGTAGCGAAGTACTGTCAAGACAACGACAGCCGCCGCTGTTTCATCGATTGCAGTATCGCGCAACAGCAAACAGTTCGTCGCGCCGTCGGTTGCCGCAAGTGCAAGCGTTACAGTGCCATCGCCGTTATCGACGCACGGATAACCCATTGGGTCGGCGATAATCACGCCTCCGCCCGGAACGGTCCACAAAAGGGAGACTCGCGAAAACTCGCGACGCACTTCCCATTTGACAAGGTCGCCCAAGCGATTCAAGTTTGTAACTGTCATAAGAAACTACTCTCTATTTTCGTTTCAAGAAATTAGTAAGGTCCAGAATTACGTTTCGCGGTTAGGAATCGCGACCGCTGCGCTTGTCAGCGTCGGCGTGAAGAGGGTTTACCTCATCCTTGCCAAGCTTCAGGGTTGCGCGGTTAGTCTGACCGCCCGTTTGCTCGCCTAAAACGACCGGGTCGTTTTTCGACAGCGTTTCCATGATCCGACCGAACCCGTCGTCGTATTTGTCGGTGGTCAAGGAAAGCGTCAGGGTTCCTTCCGTGCAGTACTGCTCTTTCAAGCCAGTCGCAACAGCGGGCGTGATTTTGCCAGCCAAAACCAACCCGTCAATTTTGTTGTCGCGGTTTTCTTGAAGCATCGCACGCATTGAAGCCGATACGGTCGGCTTGGGTTCTTCGGTGGTCGTGGTTTCGCCGTCTCCGCCGCTACCATTGTCCCCATCATCGCCGCCATCCTGCGCGGCCTTGATTCCTTTTTTCAACGTCGCGAATTCAGACGCGATTGCGGCTGAAATCTTGTCGTCGTCGTCGTCGTCGGCAAATTTTACGCCTAGCGCGTTTGCCAATTTCTTGAACGGCATGTTTTTGGCTCCTTCATTGAAGCTTGCAGCGATAAAGCCGTCTAACGAATTGACGACCGGATAATCCGTTAGCGCCACATGGCGTATCGGGTGTGAATAGGTGTTCTCGTGTGCGTCGGTGTACTCTGGCGGAACGTAAATAGAAACCTTAGCAGTGATCGCGAGTTTAGCGGCTTCCAGATCGGCGAATTTCACCTTTCCAAACAGCGCGATACGCCCTTTTGTGTCGGTTTTCTTAATCATGTCGGTAACGGTTCCGCGCGACGCCTCAACATCGAAAGAATGATCTTTCGGAAGTGGCACTGCGATCCCGCGAGACATGAATAGCCTGTGCGTTGCAACCCAGTTGTCAATATCGCGTTCGCTGACGGCGAATTTCATCGATTCCGAGTCGGTTTTCTTATGAAATGATCCGACATAGATCAACTCTTTCCAGAAAACAAGCCCTTTATCGTCGCCAGCATCAGTCGCCAATTGAAAACCGTCTAAAATCTCAACGCCTAGCATAGTTTTTCCTCCGAGTATCTTTACCCGTAAATAACTCCAGGGTTAAAAGAAAAGCCATCATCTGGCGCAGCGTCGGCGGGTGGGTTCTTTACAGGGACGCGCCTAAACACGGGTAACACTTGGCAACGGCAGTTCCAACCGTTAGGGGGCCAAAACGTCAACCAAAATTGATTATCTTTAGGTAAGATAGTACCGTGCAGCGCCGCATGTTCGGGCCGAACGCGATTATCTTCGACTGTGAAGTACTCGTAACCCCATAAAATTTCTTGTATGTCCGGGTCTTGATCGACTTTCCATCTGCCCGCTTGATATGCAATCTGCGATTGCGTACGGAAGATGGTTTCCAGTTGAAACGAGTTCGTCGGCGTTAATCCCAGCGAATCGAATGTCGATTGCAGCACAGACGTCGCTTGTCGGGTCGTTGCGCCCCCTGCGATCAGCCCGTTGACAGTTGTTCGTAGTTTTGTCTCGATTTCTATTGACGTCGCGTCAAGCACTTGCAGCGCGGTCGTTTCCCATTGCTCCTGCGCGGAGTTTAGGAACGAAATGTCAAGTTGCTGCTCTAGGGTTCGGATCAAGTCGCCCATTTGATCAAGTTGTAACGACTTGCGACGCGCAAACATGATCTGCGCCCGCCTCTGACCCACTAGCGTTACCGCGTACATCGCCCGCGACAACGGTTCGGTAAAGTGTTGCTGCAATAGACCGGGTGGGATGCGCCCGTGTTTTCGATACTCTTGAAGCGCCTTGCGAACGAATTTTGCGCTGATTCGCTTCGATATTTTGAGCGCTTCCCGCTCGATTTTGAGCAAGTCGTTATCGATCCGCTTTATGAGTCGATCTTTTTTCGACATGGAAGCGCTTTCAACGGTAACACTGACAATGACATAACCCGCCGTGTGTACATGAACACCGAACGGCTGTCGCACCATGGCAGCAACAGCCGCTTGACGGCAGGTTGACTCTAACGCCGTCGATAAACTTGAATCGCGGGTTTTCAGGCTTTAACCACACGATAAGCATACAAGCGATAAAGCACACTATATAAACAGTCAAGATTCGTTTCATACTGGCAAAACTTCCGGGTAAGGTTTCACGCTTGTCGGGTATGCCTCTGGCAGATAGCGTCCTGCGAGGATGTCGCGAATTTTGGTGTCGAACATGTCTCGATGAAACTGCAATTGATCAGCTACTTTCCCGTCCGAGTCATAATCGGTGATCCCACGCGCCGAATACAACCAAACGCCCGCATACATCGCTGACAGGCTTACTATGCCTTGCGGAGCGATTGCCCAAGGAATTACATAGGGACCGTTGCGCAAACGGCTGTCGATCATGTCATCGGCTTCAGTGATAGCGAACGTAATCCGCGCGGTAATCTCTCCGGCGCTTTCGTTGTTGTTGATGTCGGCCCATTTCGAGACGTTATCAACTCCGAATTGCGCTTCGACGTCGGATCGTACTGAATAGGCCATTTTTTCACCTTATAAAAACGGCGCGACTCCCTGAAAGGCAAGGAAGTCGCGCCTACGGTCGGCAGTCCCGAAACCAACCATTTCAACGTGTCAAAAGTTCGTCAACCTTAGATTCGATCCGCTTTAGCCGCGAATCGACGCGAGATTCAACGCGGGAAACCCTACTGTCTACATCTGCGACGCTTGTCGTGTGCGCCGCGCCGTGGTGAGGCGCTGACGCGTGCATATTAAGCACGAACGAAAACAGCGTCCCGCCGACGGTAATCATTGCGACACACATCAACAGAAAAGCGCGATATGTGACGTAAGTATTCGCGAATGATGCTTTTTCTGTCATGCTCGATGATCCTCAAACTACAGACGCGCCCCGAACTAACTCAAACCATCGGGGCGTCGCTGAATGACGATCCGCCGACGGCTCCCGTTTGTGTGGAACGGGGACCGCCTTGCCCGACAGTCGCAGCGGGCCACCGCCCAAGATTCCCCAGCATTGTGACGGGAATTCCCGCCGTAATTGGGGCAAGCATATCTTCGGTCGGCTCGTCCTCGATGGGCGGGACCGTGTCAATCATTTCGGTTGACGTGAAAAACTTCGACGGTGCATATGCCGACAGTTGTTCTTCCGTCAAAGTAAAATCGCCGACTTTCGCATCTGCGAGCGGGATTTGCAACAGTTCAACCGACATCTGCCGATAAACCCGCTGCACATATTGACCAATCAAGCCCGCGAACCGGGTCGAAATCTCCATTGCCTTGAGATTTTCCTGATGTTGCATCGCTTCTGTCAGCGACATCAACATTAGACCGCACCAATCTTTCATCCATTGGTTGCGAACCTTGAAATACGGAACCGGATAGACCTTGAAGACTTCCGGCGCGGGGTTGGCGTGTGCCGATTCCATGTCAAGTTCGTTTTCGGGCACTGCGCGGGCGTGCATGATGTCGCGGGCGCGAATGCAAAGCTTGTGCACTCGCGTCAACGTGTTTAATGATGGGGGCGTCGTCAAACGCGCGTCATCATTAAACATGATCCCTTGCAGGTTGCGCCCCATCACGTTCGTCAAGTAAATAATGTTGGTGTTTTGGGATTGCTGATCGTCCGACCAGTTCGGAACCGCCAAACCTAGCTTGTCCCATCCATTTTCATTGTACCAAAGCGCCGCATCGTTTTTAATACTGGGCATCTCTCAACCTTTCAGTTTTTGGCCTTGTAAATAGCGGTCAACCATACCGTCGATAAACGCGACCGTTCCTTCCGCGCTTGGATAGCGCGATATAAGTTGTCGGTGCGCGTACTTTACCGCTTCTCGATATGTGTCAAGTTCGACGGGTACATACACATTTTCAGTATGTACTTGAACCGTCGGTGGAGTCTGTACAGTAATAGGTACTGATTGAACCGGGCAGGGTTCGCACGTTTGGGCGCAATCCGCTTGATTCGTCGGCGGTATGCACAACGGATCAACAGGAAGCTGCGCGCAGGGTTGCGACCGGTGCCCGCGACGATTAAACAGCGACAGCCGCGACGAATCGAACCGTGATTTCTTACCCTTACGTTTTTTGCGTCGTCGATATAGCCACAATGCGACCGTCGCCGCTGTGCCGACTCCTGACGCCCCCGCGATTGACAGCCCGGCAGTTGTCGCGCCGAATACTACTGCCCGTTTGAGGAAGCTCGACGACGGTTTCGGCGTATCAACCTTGACCGGCTTAATTTTGGCAATCAGATCGGTAAGCTTCGACAGCTTACTGTTGATTTCCGCAATTTTACCGTTCGGCTGTACAATAACCGGCGCTGCGCTGGTAGTCCCCTGAGATTTCTCAGGGGCTACGGTCACAGCCGCCGATTTTTGTTTTCTCGTGAATTTCTTGGGTTTTTCATCGACGACGGGCGGTTTTGGCGCGACTTCGGCTTCCTTCCACGTTCCCGACGCTTCAAATTTGTACCCTTGTTCTACTGCGAACCCGCGCAGGGAAGGATAATCAACGCAAATCCCCATTCCCGTGTATTTGTAAGGTGGTAGCAGCCCGCGAAACCCGCGCGGCTTAGAATCCCTTGCGTATATCACGCCGACAAGCTTACCGCCTTGTTCGACGCCTCCGCCGCTCTGACCGTCCCAAACTTGCGCAGATAAGTAGTCGGAAAATCTAAGGTCTCCGCCGCTTGTCGATTTCGAGAAGATATTCGCGGGTTGAATGAGCAAAGCGCCGCGACGTCGGAACGAATACAAGTTGACAGCGCTTCCCTCGATGGGCGCGGTCGGTGATATTGGCATAACGTTAATTTTCAGCTTCGAGCGGAACGTTAAAAGCGCAAGATCGGCTGTCGCCGACTTACCACCCTCTTTCGCTTCGATCCAATTCCCTCCGACCATAACATAAACGGTTTTTTTCGCGCCTTCCGTCGGTCGCGCCATTTCGATTACGTGCCGATTCGTGATAACGACATAATCGCCATTTGATTTGTGCAAAGTGACAATGCCGCTACCGTATTGGAATTTTGAACAACTATAATTCGTGCACTCGCGAACCGCGACGTTAATCGCCGGTCCGACGTCGGTTGCACTAGCGGGGTTGACCGCTGACAGCGTCAAAACTAGGTATGTAAGGAACATCATCGTCGCCTTTCACTAAAGTACAGATGTATCGTGTCAACGCACTCTGCGCGATGTCGTTTGGCGTTACGGTCGCGTCGGGTTTATCGACTAGCGTAACTCCGCAAGCTCGAAACGATCTAGCAACGTGTTGCGAGCAAATCCCCACGCCGCTTGACGCACTTGCTGCCATTACAAGCCGTGTCATCATCGCACTGGGAAGCAACAGCCGCGCCAAGGGTAACAACGACAGGAATTGCAGCGCGATCGTGTGCCAACCGTATTCGCGGCCTAAGTCGCCCGCAAGATGCGATGCTAAACAGCGATCAGAACGCCCTGCGACGACTTCGACGCGAAAAATGTGAATGTTCCCATTCGATTTTACAACCTCCTGCGACAGCGGTCGGGCAATTCCGCCCATTCCCTCTTGATAGCCGCAAGACATCATCCTATCGGCCAAGTGCCACCATACAACGGCTTCGGCGTGACAAAAGTTGAACCCATATCCGCCAGTGTGTCGCGCAATCGCCCGCCCGCCGTAACTTGTCGGCGTATGTAACGCTATGTCGAAGCTTTGACCGGTTCCGCGACGATAGTCTTTATACCACACGGGTTTGACGCGCACGCCGGGCGTGATGTCTTCGACAGCGTTCGGCAACGCCTTATAAAAGGTCAGTGAATCGGCGGGTAGTGCCATCATGTCCCCAAATTATAGTTGATCCAAATGGATTCCGTCTTTATCTCTTTAATTTTCGCGTTCGACGCCTTATTATCAATGTGCTTGTCGATTCGCATGAATCCGTTGTGCTTCGCCCACGTATCGTACAAATCCGAACGGTAACCGGACAGCATAAACAAGCCAACCATATCGCCCAAAGTGTCCAGTAACTTTTGATGATCTAAAAGCGTCATTTCGTGATCATAAACAGCCGTTGACGTCCGCGTTTCGTGCAGATATGGCGGATCGGCGTATACAAAAGTGTGTGCGCCGTCCTGCGAATTGATAATCGTGTTCGCGTCTTCATTGGCGATAGCGACGCGAATCAATCTCGCGTGTGCTTCCTCTAATCCGTTGATCGCGCCAAGCCATCGGCAAACGTGCTCATTCATTCGCCCGCGTAGGCGGTTTCGGCTATGCGTTGCGAACGTGTTACCGGTTCCCTGTCGCGACTGGCGATAGCGCGTGAAGAATCGGGCAGCGTTCCCGACGTCGTCGCCCTCGATGACGTCAAAGGATGACTGCCATTCGTCTTGAGAGAACGGCGTAAGGGATAGCTGCAATCCCATCTTCATAAACCGTTTTTCATCTCTCAGCACTCTCCAAAAGTTCATCAGCCCGCCGTCGATGTCGTTGATCAACTCGGAATGTCCGTCGATCAACTCAAACGGCTTTTGAAGCAATACGGAACCGCCGCCGAAAAAGGGTTCGACGTAATGCAAGTGGCTAGGGAAGTGAGAAATAATCCATTTTGCGAGGTAGTGCTTTCCGCCGTGCCAAGCTAGGGGTTTTGACATGTTTTAAGCCTTTCACTGTAGTGTTTAAGGTCGGGACCGTATTCTATACCCGCGAATTCCCTGAAAGTGCGAATTGAAACGTCAGATTTTCAAAACCGACCGTTTGAAAAAGAAGCGCGCCGGGAAAAGTCAGATTTTGAAACGCCGCGATCCGCGACCGTGAAATAAAGAAGCGCGCCGCGAATCGTCAGATTTGAAATTCGCTGGAAGTGAAAAAGAAGCGCGCAAGGAAAGGTCAGATTTTAATTTCGCCGGTTTCAAAACAAAAGCCCGCCGCGAGAAGTCGAATTTGAAATTCGGGGACTTCCGCAGCGGGCTTATTGCGACTAAGGTGGTGACTAAGTCTAATTTTCAGTGTTTTTAAGTTGTGAAGATTTCGCAAAGCAAAAGCCAAAAATCAACGTCGTCAACAGCCGTTGCGCCCTCCCCAACATGATGAATAACGTCCTGCAAAGCGTCGTCAACGCCCGGACAATAATCTTCATTGGAATAAGCTATGTCAGCGACCGACAAATCAGCGTTACAATCCGCAATTGCCGTAATGTATACAGCTTTAGCCGTTACCGCCTCCGCCAGATCGTCAATTACGCTCTGCAAATCCGGGTCGGATTGATTCGCGGCAATCCACGTAACAACAGCCGCCGCGCGAGCATTGTTAGGCGCTTGCGCTTGAACAACGTCCAACACATCATCCGTTACCGAATCGATGTAGAACTGCGCCGAAAACTCATTCAAAAACTCGCAGCCAACCGCGTTAGCAACGCGCGGAATCGCCGCGACAGCCATCAACAATAGCATACAAACCGCAACGCCTTGTAAAACTTTACGTTTCATCTCAACACTTCCTTCAAAAACCGTCCTCGATAAGTAATAACGTGTACGAACCGCCGACAGGTGTCATCGGTGCGCCACGATCCAAGACTATCATCTTTATATCCGTCTTCTCGCGAAAGGGTTCCAGCATATAGTCAAGTGGCAAGTGTAACGTGTTTTGCGAACCCTCCAAACGTCTTATAGGTGTCCAAACGCCGCCAAGCGGTCGTTTCGTGTACTCCACGAATGCCGCTTGATTGCCGCGAGTGTAACAATGCAACTGTTTAAGGTAACCCGTATGACGCGCGGGGATACAATAGTGCGTCAGCAACGAATGACCTATACCGGGCGCTACAGAAACAAGTACATCAGTTCCGTCGCCGGAATCACATATGATTTGACCGACATTCTCCCCGGCGTTGCCCGCCGTTGCTACTTCGATGTGATTTAAGCGCCTATACTCTAACGTAGTATCGACGCGAACAAGCCCGTCAAGGGTTAACACTTCTCCAATTTCGTTATACTGTTCGTCTAGTCCGTCAATCGTCAAAAGCCGTGCCCCGTTGCCCAAAATTGTATCGTCTGCGCTGTCACTTAACAACTGCAAGATACCGCTTGACTCGCGTTCGACTCGTGTCCCCACGCCGTCCCAAATATCTTCGTTGTTCTCGATGCCGACGGCTTGCGTTTCGCCGAAAACGTCAACCATTCGGTATCCTGGAATTTGCCCGCGTGTTACCATCAACTCGAAAGTGTTAGTCGGCGCAACACTAAGCCCGATACTTCCCATTTCTTACACCTAGTTAATCGACAGTGCGTCGTTAACCGATTCCGCAGCTTCCTTGACTACAGGAATCCCCAATTGGTCTGCTAGCGCCTCCGTGTCTAGCGTAGGGACTAGGTCTGCGAACCCTTCAGGGTTCATCAAAATCGCCGTGTATATTTCCTTTAACAACTCGCGAACCGGGTCAGCAAGAGGCGTCGCTTGCAGGTAAACGGTATTCTCCGCCTCCGGTCCATAGTTCAATTTCAAAACTTGGTTGACAACCTGTCGGTTTATCTCTTGCAACATGAACGTGTGTCGCAATTCTATATTCGTTATGCCAAAGTCGCCATGCGCGCCCGCGTCGGCCTTAGTTCCGAATTGCCCCTCTAAAACCGACCGTTCCGGCATACCTAGACCGCGAACAAATAGCTTGTCAAGATACATCTGCCTATCGATAAACGACGATTGCGACGTTCCGCCGTCCGTGATCAACTCGATCTTCCAAGAGTCCGGTGCGTCTCCGACTAAGTCGGCAGATAAACCCTCAACGTATCGCGGGACTTTAAGCTGCCCGCTTGATTCAAGCGCCGTTAAGATAGTATCGGCGATGACGTCGTTAGACGTCGGTGTACCTTGAAAATCGGTAATCCCTATCGGGTAATGAACAACCCACATCGATCCCGCGATTTTCTTATCGTATCTCGCCGCCGCGTCGCTGATAACGGTCCACTGATCGTAAGCATCTTCGAGATTCTTCAAGTCGGGTTGCCCGTACCAGTCGGTTCCCTCCACGTTGATCGAAAACAGTAGCGACGACTTCAAGTCAAGGTCGATTTCCCGACCGTCGGCACTCATATTCAAGAACCCGTCGAATTCGCCGGTTGCGGTCTTTACGATAATTTCGGTATGGTCTTGAATCAACGGTTTTAGCTTAGTGACGACGATTTTACCATCGTCATTAAGACTAAACACTTTTTCAAAGGGTGCCCATCCATAGTCGATGACTCCAAGCATTGCGCATTGCATTAAGCGCAGTCTCGCAGGAAACATCATATCTTCGATCAGCGCAGGAGCGCCGTCGGGTGCGTCTTCCGTCTGTTCTAACGACCAGGGCGAAGCTAACGCGGGCGCGATGACCAGTTTTCGCGCCATGGCGATTGTCGGTTGCATGCGCATCGTGCGCAGCTTAGTGAACCAAGCGCCCGTAAGGGTTGTCGGCAAGCGCCCGTCGTGCGCAGCGACAACGGCTACACTTTGCTGTCCAGTTTTCTCAGCCATGACAATTTACGCCTTTATACCGTAAAAATACAAGTCTCGCGGGCCGTTGTTGTATCGGATGTGTAAATCTGACCAATAATTTCGACTAATCCCGTGCGACAAGTGCAGCGAACCAAAACCAACCCATTGTAAAAACTGACCTACTTCGACATTGCGATAAAAATCCGGGTTCGGCCCCCAAACTTCATTCGGATTTGTTTTCGTTGTTCCATGCTCGCCGCGCCCTAATCCCGCGCACGTCATAAAGAACAAACCGCCGGGTCGAAGCATTCGACACATATTTCGCACGGTATCGAACGCGTGCGGGTCATGCTCAAACATCTCACACGAGAACACAACGTCAAAACTGTCATCCATCGCGGTATATTCGTGACCCAAACAAACCTTGTCAACGCCGTCGCCCTCAACAGCGTCGATCCCGGTGTATATGCAATCGTTGAATTCGTCTCGCATCGATCCGTTGACGTTCTGCGCTCCGACTTCGAGAACACGTTTCGACGTGAAGAAATTCGGGAAACGTTCCTTGACGTCAAGGCAAAATTTCATCTGTTCAGGGTGCGCCATGCTAATTCGTACCAATCGAAATTGTGGGTGACATGTGCGGGATCATACGAATCGGGAATCGGCGATATATGACGTAACCCAGCGCGTCGGACATGTGCCCTACGTCTCCGTGGTCGTCAGTCTCGCGCGTTCCTTCCTTATAGCTTCTATACTTCATGTCGCGAATGAGATTCTTACATCTTGAGTGAATAAACAGTTTTCGCTCACCTTTCGCGTTGCAAGCCAAGCGATTGACCGCCGCGAACCGATCAGCGATACGCGGATTCGTGCGAGGATAGTAAATCGTTGCGCCTTTGAAGCGGTCGTCGTTTTTGATTTGCAGATAATCGCTTATTGACGCACTGGTTTTGCGTGCAGCGCCCGAAGCGTCCCCATAAAACTCGAAACCGCCGTCATGCTGCCCGTACTTATTGAATAGTTCGTTCAACGTCTGTTGCGTGTTCGTGTTGCGAAGCCAAAGTTCGTCGAAGATGACCAAACTGTCGCCGCTGCGATGGCCGATGACCCACGACATAGGATCGACATTGAAGTCGCTCGAAACGACGATTGTTTTGTTCCTGTCGTATTGACAGTCGTCGCGAACGTTGTCGTCGTTGAACGCATGAAACACGCCGCCCCCAATATCTTCCCACGACGCGCCGTACTGTTCCGCGAAGTCTCGCGCGTCAAGGTTTTCTTGCGCCCACGCCAATTGATCCGGCGTTAAGATGTCGCTCGATGGCCATGTTAGCGACATGATCCCATTTTCGCCGTCTTCCGTCCCCTTATCAAAAAATGTCTTGAATTCCGACGCGCCCGCGCCGTATCTCTTAGGAACGCCAATACGCCAGCATACGCCCGCGCGATGCTCCAGCGCGGGGACTACACTACGCGCGAAAGCGCCGGGCTTGACGTCCGACGATTCGTCGATAATGCCCATATCCCATTGAACACCCTCGATACGTTCGGGCTTGTCAAGTCCCAAGATGTACAGCTTCGATCCGAACACCGTCGTGATCGACATTTCTGTTTTATTGGGTTCACCCTTGATCCAACCGTCAGGAATAAGATGTAGAATCTTATCCCACGCGACTCGGCGAGCCTGCGCGTAGGTCGGCAGCGCATAGAAATAGAGCGGGTCGGGCCATTCCTTGCGAATCGGTAACATGCGCACGATCCGACGTCGGGCGATTTCCGTTTTGCCGCTCCCGCGCCCGCACGCGAGGTTAACGAAACGACAGTTGCTTCGCCACGCTTTCGACTGTAGCCAGTGAAACCGCAACGGTTCCCACGCTTTCGACAGTATCGCCATTATAGGTTGATGCCTTCCGTATCGTCGTCGTCGGTGTAGTCGTCAAAATCGTCATCGAGCATTGCCTGCAAGATGTCGTGATTGTGATTGCGGCAAATGACAATCGCGGCTTCGACCATTGTAACCATATCATCGACCGTGAACGCGAGTTCGTCGTCTTGAACCCACGCTTCAAGTACGCCTTCAATCGATGACTCGAAGCCCGGTTCCCATATCAGTTGAAACGTGTGACCGTATTGACGGAAAACGACAAACAGAATCTTGCGTTCGCCGGGCAGCATGTTAACCGAACCGTTCATGTAGTGTCCCCTTATTCTGACGGTATTGTATCGTCCATTTCAATCACGTCATCGCCGGGTTGGATGTCGGTGCCGTCGGGCGATGATGGCATTCGTACGTTAGCCGCGATTTGACGCTCGAATTCGCGTACTAATTCAGGATGATCCTTGAAGACGTCGAACGAAACCAAAACGATTTGATCGACAATCATTTTCAGCGAGTGAATCGAATACTTGTCTTTACCGCCGCTTTCGATCTTGGCAGCGCTTTCACACATCGATTGTACGCCCGCGAGCGCTTGCGACATGATTCCCGCTGCCATTTGCTGCAAGCCGTCAACCCTATCGGCTCCAAGCTTCTCACGGTCCGCGCCCATCGCTGCGCTATACATCTGAATAGCGTTGCCTGCGCTTAAGCGCATCAACGCCAATTCTTCAAACAGGTTCAACGACTCGCGCGGATCGTCGCCCATTACACTGTCAACCGCGACTTGCAGCGTTTCACTCAAATACTTTTTATATAGTCTTGGCAAGTGTCGAACCCTCCGCGTTTTCCCGACAGGTTGTCGCCCGCCGTGATTTTTACAGTACTTTCGACCTTTCATGCGCCATGATCCGCAGCGCTGCCCGTTCCGCTTGCGCGTCATGCAACGATAGCGGTCGGGTGGCGCGCCCGCCAGTCGGCTTGCGTTCGGTCCAACCCGATAGTTGTCGTCGTCTATACTATCGACTATTCTCGGCAATTGTCGTCGCTCGTTTCAACGCCGCGAGGTAGTGTAGTCGCGCGGAACCTTTTGCATGAAAGCCCAAAGCATCGGCCATTTGTTGAAAAGTCATTCCATCCCAGTGATACATCTTGAGAAGTTCCACGTCGTATTCTGGAAGCTTTCCCAATACATATTGTACCGTTTCCGCCGCTTCAAGTTCGATGACTGCCCGCGATTCCTCCGCCTCTTCATCATATTCGGTTGATAGCTGCCCTTGATACTTTCCGCCTTTCACTCGCCCTTGCGCTTGCTTGTTCATGTACTTGTAAATGTAGAACCGTATCGACGCGAACATATGCGTTTTAAGCGACGCGCCCGACTCATGTCGCGGATCGTACGTTGCGTGGATGTTCTGCACTCTATCCATTATGCACGCCGCCCAAATATCGTCAAGCAAATGATAGTTGCCGCGACAAGCAACCTCGACGAACGCCTTTAGCTTATTCTCGTTCTCAATTACGAAATCCCAACAATCCGGCATAATATAACCCTATTTTCTGACTAAAGTTGCAACGTTTTCTTACCCGTTTAAGCCGTTTTGAAATTCCTGCGAATTGGTAACTGACCCCTAGTAATGTCCCTAATCACATTTGTACACCGGGTCGTGGTAACCAAAACAGGTTTCGGGCAAAATAGTTTTCGTTGACTGTCCTCGAAAACAGCCCAATTGGTAACTGACCGCCCCAAGCGCAAAAACCGCCTCCTCCCATTCCCCATTTCCCCAAGCTGAAAGACCAAGACCTTTCAAACTTCCTTACCAAAAAACCCTATTAGTTGTTTAGAGTGTAGTATAGTAGAGTTTAACGGTATAGGGGTTTCTTGGATGGGCGGGAAAGGGAAGGAAAACTTTTGGTGATTAGTTTACACAAGTGGTTACTGGCAGTACATCGAGAATTGATAGTTTTTTGACAAACTACCTACAATACCACATTTTCGGGAAAGCTTGGGCGTTCGTCCGTCAACATGCTGACCCAAGATCGCAGGTGAATTACACTTGGGGGGGACAGTTACCAATTCGCCACAAAGTTGACCGCCCTTAAAATCAACCGGGCAAAGTCCCGCCACTTTCCCGGATGTTCGCGTGATGCTTGACCAGTATCAAACAACATTTCTTGAATTTCAAACCTGAACCGCAAAAGCAGCGTGCGTTTCTCTTCAATTGTAACGCCGCTGGCTTCGCCTCTGACGGCTTTGCGAGACAACCGCGACACATTCCAAGCTTGACTATAAAGACGTCGTTACGCTCGCACTGTACGCATTTCGTTTCACACGGCATTCGTTCTATCTCCTATCATACAAACGGGACAGTAACCGGGATGGTCGCTGCGCTTCGATTTGTAGACTTGTCGGCAGCGGGGACAAGTCCACATTAGAGACGGGTTGTCAGCGTCGATCCATTTGAACGCGGGCAGTTCGTCGGGTTCGGGTTCGACGTGCGGATAGAAACCCTCCGCGTTCTTAACAGCCGCCCACGTTCTACCGGTGTTGATTTCGTGTTTCGCTTCAATCTCCGCCTCTAGGTCGATCCCGCGCATGTTCGCCAAGTGCAACACCAACAATACGACGTCCGCAAGTTCGTCAGCGTCGCAACCTGGAAACAATTCGGTGTTAACTTCGTTTCGCAAGTGCGACAGAATCGTACGTTCCGTCGCTTGCGGGAATGCCTCCCGCGCCCAGTCGCCGATTTCCTGTTGCCATTTGCTAAGACTGTTCATCTTCCACCTTTCCACGTTTCATAAAACACGATTTGCACGATTTCCATGTAGGCAATAAAATCCACGCCCGCGACCGTATTACCACCTTCCCACAATGCCGACATTTGCGGTCGGGTGGTAACATGCGTTCTCTCGCTGCAAAGCGTCTCTCGCGTCGGCTTGTCATAGCTCAAACCTCCTCAAACTTTTAAGCCTGTCCAAACGTCAAGCCCATCTTCGCCCGACGTGATACAAGTTCCGCCCGACAGCATCAAAGGCCATCGCTCTTTAATGATCCGCCCGACGTCCGTGAAAACTTCTCGAATTTCCCATTCAGCATGGGGCGACGTCCGCAACTCTAGCAGATGTCGAAGCGACCGGATGTTAACTGTCCAGCCTATTTCGTTGTCGGCTCCCGACGGCATAATTCGACGCAAAGCCGATGTCGCGATCTTACGATCTTTCATCGGCATTTTGTCAACCTCCATGATGTCGCGGGATTGCTTGATCAACAGCTTAGTCGTTTCCAAGTGGGACAGGAAAGCGCCCTTAACACGGTCGGGCAGGTTCGGCGGTAACACAAGCTGCGCGTTTTCCGGCGTACAGTAGCGACCGCTGGTTTGCGAGAACGCCGTTCCGACTCGATGCCTTACCAGTTCGTGAGTGAAAACGCGAGAACAGTTGACTGTCACAAAGTTCAACGATACATGCTCGAAAACCGCGCCATGACCCATATCGAAGCAACCCGCGATATTCTCCTCGATCCCGCGATTGCCGGTGACGTTCTCGTTCTTTCCCATTACCAGCGACCGATAACACATCTTAGCATACATCGAGCATAAAGCAACTGATCCGTGATCGTTATACGCCTCGACAAAATCCGACATAAATTCCATTTGACCGGTAGCGGTCAGATAGCGTTGAACGCCCTCGAAGTCGGGTTGCGTGCAACCTACCATAAACGTTTGGGGAGTACAGCTTGTCATTGTCTAAAGCCTTTCAAAAGGGTTCAAATTGTCCGGTGCTTTGCGGCAAAGCCCGCCGTCAATGCGTCGCGCAGATCGGCCTTAGCCGCTGCGCAACTGTCTCGAAGTGTGCAAACCGTCGCCAACATGTCAACGTTAGCTGTCCGCAGCTTCTTACACTCCTCGACCAACAACGACGAAACACGTTCGCCGTCATCGCGAGCATCTGCAAGCCGTTTGATGTAACACATCACGTTGACGCTTGTTGTCAATTCGGGATCAGCCGCGACGAATTCCCGGAAAACGTGCGCCCGCAAAAGTAACAATTCCGTGTGCGGGTCAACGGATTGATGTAGCAAGCATTTTGTGAACATCCAACATCTAGCAATAAAACGTTTCATAGAAAAACCTCTCAGGTTAGAAACTAGCCACTTCTATTAAGCCTTTCACGGCTTCAAGGGTTTCGTTTTGGTCGTTAATCCGTTCGATGTACTTCGCCTTATCCCGCGTCAATTCGTTTATCTGCTCCTTCCAAACCCTAGAAGATTCTTGCGTCATCTTCTCGCGGGTTTCGAGTTTCGTCAACGTCTCCGCGTTCCCGCGTATGATCGTTTTCAATTCGTCAACGTACGATTTCAACGCCCGCTTATCGACTTCGTGTTTCTCGATGATGTCGCGGGAAACCTGTACCTCCTTTTTCAAATCCACTATTGCAACCGCTTGACCGCGAATCGTTTCGTAACCGTCGTTGATTTCGACGATTTGTTCGCGGTTGACAAGTTGCATATTTTCGACGATTGCGGTCGCGTTCGACAGGTTGCCCCTATCCTTGACGCTTGACTCTCGAAGCTTGTCAAGCTGTCCGGACAATAGCGTGTTGCGCTCAACGGTGTTCTCGCGGGCAGTCTCAAGAACCGCGACTTCGTTTATCAACCGGTCGGTTGACGCTTTCAAGCTTTCGACTGTCGCCCGCAACATAACCGCGTCGGCGGTTGACGACTTCAGCCTGTCGCGCAGTTCCTTTGAACCGCCCGTCAGCGTGTCATAATGCAACTGTAGTGACGACATGGATTTCCTCAAGTCGTCGCAGTGATGACGCTCGCGAACCAATTCCAAGCCCGCCGCTATCGCGCGTTTTTCGTAGGTGTCCGCTTGCGTTTTCGCGACGTCGCGTTCCAGTTCCGCGACGTCTTTAAGTCTCCACGACTTATCACGCTCCTTATACGCCTCCGCAACATCTGACGTGCAGGTGTCTTTAAGCCATTTCCACATTTTCGTTTTCCCTTTAAGGTATTCCGTGTCCGGGTAAATTTCGCCCACGTTCTACGTTCCTCCGCACTGATGGCATTTGTACGGCTTTAGACCGTCAAATACCATGATGATCGGCGTGAAGATAAACCCCACACCACAAGTGAAAAGCAACAGCGCCAAGTGTACCCAAATCGGGCAAACTTCTTTAGTGTGCGCGGTATGCTTGCGACAGTAATTGCATTTCTGCGGTTGCGTTTTCGTTGCCATGATTTAAGCCTTTCATTTCGCGTATGGTAGGTTACGGAAAGCGTGCGGGAATACCGCTCGCGCGATTGTCTCGGAAAGCTTTGCGCCGTCAGTTCGCCACGCTTCCCATTCGTTTCGGTGCGTCAATCCGGGAACGTTGAAAATGTAGGCGCACCATGTTTGTTCCATGCGAACGGTTGCGTAACACATCACGCAAGAGTGCAGCGGTTGCGACGTCGCGAACGGTTCCCACGTTGACGCCTCTTCAATCGTTTCGGGAAAATCAAAACCCTCGACCGTGATCATAAATTCGGTACTCCAATTCTTGTATTATGCCGACGGGTTCCAAGTTTCTGAATTAGGTCGAAACCAGTACCGTCGAACGTTTCCAATAGCTGCCCATCGTGATCCTCAATCCGGTTCGGTTCCCGTATCACGTAGGCGGTATTCGGGTTCCGCTTGTTGTGCTCGCGTATAAAGATCGACTGTCGTTTCGTTATCTTAGTGTCGATTCCTTTGAATTCAAGCCAGCCGCAAAATAAAGTGTGACAGATGTATCGGTCAGGAATCCCGGCAGGTTGCATCATGCTTGCTACAATCGCGGTTACGACCGTATTGCATTTCTTTAGCTCGCAGCAAATCCGATGCGTGTATTGTATCTCCCCCATCGATCAACCTTTCCACGTCTCGAAGATGTAAACGCCCGTGTTTTTCGTGCGTCGCATAAAACGATCTGTATTCGGTTTTCCAACCGTACGATTTTAGCTTGCGCAGAAACGCCGATCCTGAGAGAATAAGGATTTCTTGCGGGGCGTCAAAAGCAACCCTTATTTCGCCGTTAGCTTTTACGGAAACGCTTAAATATGAATTTCCGACCTTAAAAACAGAATTGCGGTTTTCCGTGGTAATTAGTGCCATTTTGTAGGCTCCCTAGCGACCGCTGACGGGTTCCGCGACCAATCTGTCCGGGAACCCTCGAAAGCCCTCTATGGGCTTCCTATGCGGTCGTGTGTTAAGATAGGTAAGATGGAATCGATGTAGTTGCTAACCGTACATCACGACGGAATTAAGTTCTGTTGCAAGTGTCTTATATACGACTCGACCGTTCCAAGACACTTCGACCGCTTGCGGGAATTTCTGAATTGGGTGACCTTAAATCGTCCCATAAAATCGTGTACAGTTTCATTGACTCTTCCCGTTTGGGCGTCGCAGCTTCGGATAATCGCCCACGAAATGTCGCGTCGTTTTTCGTCTGTGCTTCCTTGAAAGTATGTCGTTGTCGGTAAGCCGTCAGCAAACGAGTCGTCGTATAGTTCGTCGGCGAACAATACTAGAATCGGTAGTTCGCCGCCTAGTCGCGTCAATGATCCGCGAGCAATCGCGTCAGGGATTCCGTACTTTCCCGGTTGTTCGACGATCTGTACTTCGCCCCATCCCCGCGTTTTCAACGCCGTCGGGATCGGCGATTTATCCGAAACGACAACGGTAACCGTCTCCACGTATCCCGGTCGGTTGACCGTCCACTGCACAGCGGTTTCTAATGCCGACTCGATCAGCACTCGAAGCCCGACCGGTAGCAGCGGGTGAATTCCCATTTCTGTTGCGATAATTACTACGTTCATCCTGAACACCTTTCGATAAAATCGTTAAACCAAAACGTGAAAAGTTCCGTGTCTTGATCAAGAGTGCAACCGCTCGCGGGCTTGTCGTCGCGCCACTGTACGAAATTCGGATGTCGCAATCTGCCCTTGTCTCCGACGTACTGGTACGCGACTTCGCAGACCTGTCCGATGTAGCGTTCTCGATCCTCCGAAACGTCAAGCCGTGTTTCCATGTTCATTCCGCTGATCGCAGCGACTTCGATTCCTTCAAACGTTTCGACTTTCATAGAACCGACTAGACCTAAGTTAGCCTTTTTCCCGTCGGTGTACCCTCTGACGATCAAATCGATTGTGCGAACGGGTTTCAATTTGTGCCAACCGTACAGGTTCCCATTCTTCAAGACGTAACCCTCCACGTCGTCGGGCAGCGTCCCCTTGATCAGCCATTCGGGTTCATCGAACCAACCCGAACCGCCGAACCCCTCATACTGTAAACCGCGATTGACTAGATACGGGATAGTCTGAATTCCCCACGACGATAGCTTCGCGTTCACTTCGTGAAGTGGCGCTTGCCCGTCAATCGAATGATGATCGATTGCGAAACCCGCGAACCGAAGCGCCGACGGTTCGTGCGCCATGGCCGACTTGACTTGCGACGATTTACGCCCTGGAACGTAAAGCTCGCCGTGCACGGTCGCAGTTCCCGGTAGGTGACGTCGCAGCGTGTCAAGCCAGCCACACGGTAGCAACGAATCGATGATGTCTGTCGGCGTGCGGGTCATAGCTTGCAACCCATCACGGGCAGTTTCCCGCCCGCCAACCCACGAGATTTTTAGATTGATCCCGTCGTATTTCTCGTGTGCAAACATTACAGACGATCCGTCATATTCGTTGATCCGCAGTAGGTCGTCTCGCATTATTCGGAACCTTTCAATTTAACAATGTCATAGGACAATTTGATCGCTGTCAAAACGCCGCGATCCCAGTCAGCATGAGTCCGCTTTGCGCCATCGAACCCGCACACGACGCGCAGGAGATAGAAAAACATATCGCCGTGTGATTTGCAACCTCGAAGATAATAACGCTGATAAGCGTGACAAACTTCATGCGCGATAGTTTCGTCGTATGCGTTGCCCAGCTTGAATGCGTACAGTACCGCGTACGTGCACGTCTTAGCGCGTCGGTGAAACTGTCCCGCCCAAGATCGCAAGTTACTGTCCAGGGCGACGTCGGGGCGCTGTGAACGCAACCCACTCTCGAAGTGCTCGCCGTGCGACCGAAGCCCGTGTTGCTCGATCCGCTCGCACCAAAACAAGTGCCGTTCCAGAATCCACGCTTCGCGTTGCTTATAATTCATCGGCTCCGCCTTCCGGCATGTTGATCGCTTCAAGTTCCGCAAGTTGCGCTTGCATCTTCAAAAACTTATCGATTTTCTGCCGATGAATTTCCTTTTGTTTAAGCCCTCTTAATTGCGTGCGTCGCAGAATGGCCGCGTCGATGATGTCGTTGGCGTTCTCGCGGGCTTCGACTAGATAGTCAAGCTTGCGTTGATGCTTGGCTATCATTCCCTCAAGATGCTCTTTCGACCGCTGGAACATGTTGTCGTTGTCACGCATAGATTTTGCGTGCGAAATACGACTGTCCTGCACGAGGATCAAAGCTTCGATTTCTCCAAGCTTGTTCGTCGCTGTCGCAGCTTCTCGTTTCGGCATTGGTTTCTCTTCCTGAGATTTTGTATAGTGTGGTGATGTCAAAACTCTAGTGGGCGTCGCCGGAATCGAACCGGCGGTCGGGGATTTTAACCGCTCGAAAGCAGCCGCGCGTCCCTATGCTACCATTGCACTAACACCCAGTAGACTCAATTGAACAGAAAAGCGGTTTCACCTTAGTGGGCCACTAACGCCCGCCGTAGTATCTCACCGAAAATCTCAACTGCTCGCATGAGTCCGCGAGGTTTGAACTCCGGGCGACGATAAGGAATTTCGTTATCGTCGAAAGTGCCGGATTGCCAAAGTAGGCTCTTTCGCCGATAAGGGAATTCCTTATCGGCGAACGGACGTTCAAACCGAACCTGCAAGGGAAGGGTAACCCTTCCCGGTCTCCGAGTCAAGCCCGCCGCGCGTCCATGCGCGACGGGTGAAAATTCAATCGGCCCCAAGTCCAAGATTCGCCGCGTCGATTGTCCCGACGTCGTCGGCAGTAATGGTTTCCGCTTCGCTGCCCAGAACGGAATCGCCTTGATCCGTGTTCGGCGTTTCGGCATCAACGGCGTAAGGCGTTCCCGCGTTGATGGTCGCGGTCGCCACTGTCATTTGAGAAGATGAATCGCAATGAATCGTGATCGAGTCGCTTTCCGGTTCCAGTCGGATCAGAACGCCTTGACGCCAAAGTTCGTTCAAGACGTCGCTGATGTCTTCGCGCGACTTGTCGATTGCCAAGGTTGATTGTTGCACGTGTGACATTTCGTTTTTCCTTAGTCAGTGAAATGGGGGACAGTAAAACGCGAGATATGAAAAACAGTCGCGAACGGCTGGCGGGTGTCAACGCCAACCGCCGCAACTGGTCAGGGTTAGTCTTCGAGTTCGTCGATGTTGATTCCAGCATCGATCAACTGTTGGCGAAGTTCGCCCATTTTCTCCTGCATTTTCTTCAGTTGCTTCGCCTTAGCGCGATCCGAACGGGAACCCATCTTATCGGCTAACCGCGCCTCCGCGTACAGTTGCTCCGACTTGACCTTGAAGCCGTCGGCGCGATGTCGCAGGTAGTCGCCATCGCCGATGAAATCCGCGCGGGTGAACGGCTCGTGCAGCTTCGCGCTGAAATCGTCGGGAACCACTTTGACTTGAAGCCGTTCTTGATCGCGGGGATTTCCGTTTTCGTCGGTCGCCGGTCCCAGCAAACACGGATGGGTGAGCTTATCGACTTTCGGGGCGCGACGTCGGGTTTTCTTCTCTTCTTTTGCTTCGACGTCAACGGGTTCGCCAGGGTGCCCAGCGACTTGACTGACGGGATTTCCGGTTGGTGTGATGCGTGTCATTTCGTAAAGCCTTTCGATGTGTTCCAAAAATAGTAAACTTCTGAAGTATGTTATACCGTGTCGCAGTTAGGGAATCAACCCTCTATTGAATCAATTCCAAACTTTTGAGAATCGGTCGGATGTCTTGACGGGTAATCTTCGGCAGTCTGAAGTCGGCATACAGCCGCCCGCGAGACTGCCCGCCGTCATCGTGGTAGGTGATCGATCCGCAGGACAGCCGATATACTGCCGGATCATCGCCGCCCGCCATGCTCACCTGTAGTTCGTCAGAAGTGAAATCAACCGTTTCAACGTCGTCGTCGAAAATGCAAACTTGGGTCATATCTTAGGCACTCCTAAAGTGTGACGAACGAATTCCGCCGTCAGCTTTGACTCTATGAAAGTGGCGATTTCGCAGAACCGTGTTTCGGCGTATACCCGCCCGTCTTTATCGCCGACGACTTGCCATATGTTATACCGCGTTCCGTCCCATTCCGCCGTGTGGTCGCGAACGTGATAGCTTTGACTCGTGATCAGTCGCGGCGTTTTCTCGCGTTCGGGTTCAATTAATCCCATCAAATCCTTTTGATGTTTTCGGATGTCTTCGGTGGTCATTGATTGCCTTTCCTAGCAAGTCGCCATATGTTTGATGAAACGAATTGACCGCGAAAGTTTGTAGTAAGCCCGCCGTGCGTCGTCGGTTGAAAACCGGCGTGATCGGCTTCCGTCGCCGGGATAATCTTTGCGGGCTTGCTTGTCGATTTGGTTGGCGGTCATCGTCTTGATTGCCTTTTGTGTGGTGTCGTTGTGTCTGTCTGACCTAATTCTATACCTGTCCGATCATGCTGTCAACCCTCCTTCCCGGAATAAAGTGTGGAATGTTCAATGTCCTGCATTTTGTAGAATGTCGGACCGATGTTTTTCTGCCAGTCAGCGTGCAGGTTCGGATAACCCGCTATCGGCCACAATGAAAATGCTTGCGTGTTTACCAGTTGTTTCCACGACAGGGATTCGACTTGCGTCAGCGTCGCGTTGCTGATCCATTCCGCTCTAATCCGCTGCGATTCTGTAATGTCGTGTGTTGCTTCCCGACGTGCGTTCTCGCGTTCCGTGATCAAGACATAACCCGTTGCGTTGCAAGCAAAGCAATCGCCGTTCGATACATGGCGAAAACCCGCGATTTGTTTTGTTCCGTCGCAGCGACCGCAGATGACTTTGACTGTTCTGTCGTTGTTCGCCATCGTCTTGATTCCTTTTGTGTGGTGTCGTTGTGTTCCTCTTATACCCCCATTGTAGCAACCCGGTCGGGCGGGTCAAGCCCAACCGGGAAAGATTCTACAAAGTTTCCACACATTGATTCAACCGCGTATCAATCGCGTTGCGGATTGAATAGACCGTGAAATCTGTCCCGAACATCATCGACGAATTTCGCTTCCCTATTGTAATATCCCCTTTCAGGAAAGCAACGCCAGATTTCGTCGTCAAGTCCATTGTAACGCGAACCAATTCGTAATCGTCCCAGTGTCCCTTGTATTGGGGATACTGACAGTGCCCGTCGTCGGCGTATGAGGTAACCTCCAGACGGGCTTGTTTAACGTTCCCGGTTAAACCGTACTGTGCGTTGATACCGACTTGAAAGCTCGCAGCGCGGGCTTGTGCTTGGATCAGTGTTTCGCGATAGGTCAGCATTGCTCCGACTCCGTCTTGTGTAATGTTGTTGTGTTCGACTGACTCAATTGTAGGGAACCCGTTTCGGCGGGTCAAGTCTAATTCCCGACGGAATGCAAATAATTATTGATTGCCATGAATTCCGCAAAATCTTCGTGTGTTGACAAGTCGCCGCCCGCTTTGAGGATTTTGGTCGCGAGCGATTCGCACTTCCGTTTTTGGTCGCGTGCATAGCTTTCGCAAGACGATTGCAAGTGTTGGCCGTTTTCCATGATTACCCTACTTCCCGTGTTACGATTGAAACGAGTGTATTGACGTGATAAGCTTTCCGCAGTTCGCAGCGTTCGGCGTTCGCGTCGTCGATGTTCTGTGCGTTGGAACCGACAATCTTGATAACCGTTCGCCCGCGATTGTTCTGGCGAATTTCGAGTTCGTGGTAAAAGCTTGCCATTGCCGCGATTCCTTTGTGTGGTGTCGTTGTGTCCTGCACTCATTATCGGCTGTCCGACCGGGCAAGTCAAGCCCGGTCGGTTGTTTTCTTTTATTTTTCTACCATACGGTTTGAGCGGGGCGCGCCCTTTTTACTGTCCCAGTTAACTTCGTGCGTTCCGTAGCGAAAATCCTGAGAAGCGAAAACGCCGTTTTTGTAAAAATCCATCGTGTGTTCCATCGGCCACCGTGTGTTCTTCACAGCGACGTAGCCGTTTTCCAAAACGTAGGAAACCGAAACCAACCGACCGGGCTTATTTCCCCAGTCGCAAACCTGTCCGCAGATGTTTGTCGGAACATAGTTCAGAATGATCCGGGTAACTTGCAGGGTGATAACTTCGACAGTTTCGGTTGCGGTTGTCATCGGTTCAATTCCTTTGTGTGGTGTCGTTGTGTCTTACACTTCCCATTGTAGCAACCCAACCGGGCGGGTCAAGCCCGGTTGGGGTTTATTTTCGGATTTATTTTAATCCCATCCTTCACAGCACCATTCAATAATGAATCGAAGTTTAAGCCCTCCTTCCTCAAACGTCTCCGCCAGTAAGTCGTAACATTGAAATTCGGTCAACCCACAAAGGTAATTACGGACATGTCCGCGAATTGAACGTTCGTTGTAAGTCAGGGCAGTTGTTGCGGTTGTCATGGTCGCGACTCCTTTTGTAATGTTGTTGTGTCCTTTGTATATCACCATTGTATCGACCGTTCGCCGCGAGTCAAGCCCGCTTATCCGTTTATTTCCATTTCTTTCCCAATTAAAATTTTCCCCTTCCAAACGGTCGCGGGGCAATAGTGCGTGCGAATCCCGCTCGCGATTGCTTGTAACTCTTTTTCGCCGGTTCCATGCACAGCGATCCACTTTTCCTTATAGTTGTGCGCTTTCGCTTCAGCGTGAATCCGCTTACCGTTCTTGACTGATCGCGATCCGAGAAGCATATCAGCCGCGCAGGATGTTCCGACGTACATCAACCCTCCGCCAGAATCCTCAAGAACGACGTTCGTCTTCAGGTTGTTCTTGCCACAACGTTGACACGGGTACTCGGCTGATATGCAACCTTTTAGAGTGTAAGCCATTATGCGATTTCCCGGCAGATCAGAGAAACGTTTTCGTATTTTTTCTGCAATGCTTCAAGCTCAAAATCGGCGATGTTCTTGACGACAACTTGTACCATGCACAGATCAGCGCGGGCGGAAAACCCGGCGTAGCGTAATTCCTTGGCAGCTTGCTTGACAATTGAAATGTTGTGTTTCTGTCGGTTTGTCATTGTCTCGCGTTCCTTTGTGTTATGTTGTTGTGTTCCTCTTATGTCTCAATTGTAGCAACCCGACGGGGCGTGTCAAGCCCGGTCGGGAATTATTCTACAAAGTCGGGTATTCGAGAATAAAAGCGCTATCAGTTATCTGCCCGCAAATCTTGGGCAGCTTCGAGAACTGCGCCGTTCTGATTGCTTCCCGCTTGGAAATCAGGACGGTTCCGAATTCCGTCGCGACCGCGAACGGTCGAAGATTTTCCTTGCGAATCGCTGTCATTGTTTCGGCAATCGTGGTTTTGAAAAGCATGTTCACCCTTTCAATCTATGTCGCGTAGAATGCCCACGTCGATCAGAATGCAATTTGAGACTTTGTATCCGCAGTGATTCAAAACAAACTGTACTTCCTCAATGTCGCTGATCAGCGAAAGCACGCCGTTTTTGAAACTAACGATATTTGCGAAACGACCTTGATACGCCCATTCGCTTTCGTATACGAAATCCGTGTCGCGTTTGCGATGTAAAACAATTGTGCGTGTGAATGTCAACCCGGCGCTGTTCAGGAATTTCGCGTCGAATTGTTGGTTGTCGTTGTTCATGGCCTTAGCTTTCGTTGTGCGGGTGTGGTGTGGTCGTGAACGGCTTTGCTTAGAACATCGAGCGGGACAGGTTCGGCCAAATTTGAACGGTGCTGACGGCTTCGAGTGCCATGTAAAACCGTTCGACTTGACGTTTCGCGTCGGCGTACGTTTTCGCACACACGATTTTAGTAAAGTCCCGATTCGTTCCGCTGATTGCAATCTGCCCGACCATTTGATAACGGTGCATTGTTTCGCTTTCGTTGTGTGGTGTCGTTGTGTTCCCGTCGGGACGATTCCCGACGGGTTGTGAGAAGCTTAGTTGACGATTTTGATACAAAGTGTCGCGTCGAAATCCGACGACTCGCAAGCGTCAGCCGCATCTTGCCAATTATCGAACGATCCGCACGGTGTTTCGTATCGTGTGTGATGGTCGCCGATACGTTGCGAGCGAATCGCCGCGTCGGTCGCTTTGGCACGAAGAGAGTAATACAGAATGTCAATCGCACTGTCAACAACATCGGTTCCGCAAACCCTGCGAAGCGCGGCGACGGCTCCGAAGCCTTTCGCCATTTCCGCTTTGACCAGTTCCGAGATTTTGCGTTGACGGCTTTCGGTTGATGTCGCGTCGATCATAGTTCCGCGTTCCTTTGTAATGTTGTTGTGTCGTTGCTTCTTACATCTCTCATTGTTACAAGCATCGACCGAACCGTCAACCCGACTTCGGACAAATTTTGAAATTTCTTCAAACTTTTCATTTTGTTTCTTATGGGTCCGCTTTACATCTTCCCAAAATTTCAGCGCCGCGTCAAGTCCAAATCGAAATTTTTTCATAATTTTACCATCTGTCTCGAAGCCATTGTAATTCGTCCGCGTCGGCCAAGTCGTATTCGACTTTTTTCGCACTGCCCGCCGCTTCCTTCCAGTTCCGCGCACTGACGCCCGCCGCACACTTAATCGGAACGCGCAACGTTACGGTCGGATGTTCCAGTATCGCCGCCAGATCGCGCAGCGTGCGCGGATCGTTTGCGACGTCGTGTGGCGCGATGAACAGGGTTTCGTCGTGCACGCTCGCGATAATCTTTATCGGCGTGCCTTGGATCGCGTTGTAACACGCGACCGTACGTTCCTTCATTAGATCAGCCGCGCTTGCCTGACAAACCGTATTAAAAGCGTGATGCGACTTGTCAGCGGGCAGCTTACGCCAGCGACCGTACAGGTTATGGACGTATCCCTTCATCTTGCAAGCGCTCGCACAACGCCGCGCCGTTCTCTTTAGGTCGGGCAACGTCTCGTGATAACGATCATAAACATCAGCCGCCCGCGCTTCAGCTTTCCGCTTGAATTCCTCCAGGGCATCATCTTCGGATATGTCGCCCGCTTCGACAGCGTCGGCGATTTCCGCTTTTATCTGTCCGACTAAGCCCATATTCATCGATAGCGTTTCGGTCGCGAGTTTTTTCCCGCCACCGTAACCCATTAAAAAGTTCATGGTCTTGGCCGACTGTCTGTCAATTTGACATAAATCTGCCATCCAGTTGTGAAAATCGGTATATGGATCGTCGGCGTACGCCTTGATCGCGTAGGTGTCGTTGATGTAGTGAATGATCAACCGGAATTCGATCTGCGAATAATCGATGGAAATAAACGAGTAACCCGCTGGCGGGATAATCAACAGCTTTGCCGCTTTGCTTAGTTGCTGTGCGTTCGGTCGCTTGCAGGACATGCGACCGGTCCGAACCGTTTGATTATAAGACGGGTGCAGTTTCCCTTCCACTTCGATTTCTTGATATTTCTTCACGAACAAATTGTTCAGCGTGTTCAAACTTCGGTATTCCCGGATCAACTCGACGACTTCGACGGGCGCTAACGGGTGCGCCGCGTATCGGATCAGCGCCGCCTTATCAAACGACGGGTTCCCGCGTATTTCGTTCCCGTCGTCGTCTTCAGCATCGGTCCAAGCCATGATCGGCAAACCGTATTGGTTGCACAGTACATCGAAACAATCGTCGGAAACGTGCGGGCGGAATGATCTGCCCACGATTTCCGTTAATTCTTCATCGATCTGAAGCAACCGTCGCAGGAGTGTAAATTCTTTTATTTTCAGTTGCTTCGGATCGACACACATACCTTCGACTTCAGCGTCGAACAATACGCGGGTCAATTCGTTCTCCACTTTCGCGACTGGTCTGCACTGGTCGGGCAGCGACGCCTCTAAGTACTTGTGAATTCTCCGACCGGTCAGTACATCTTGACAAGCATATTCTCCCATCAAATCCGACGGGATCACGCCGTAATCTTTATTGCGAAATAAGTACGGTTTGAAAGCGTCTTCAAGAACCTTTATGTCGTCGTGTAGCCACGCCGCCGACAACGCCGATATACCATAGCCGCCCGTCAACCCGCGATCAGAATCGACGACTTTCGCTATGTTCATCGTATCGTAGAAACTGCAATCCGGCGTGATGCCCAAACAGTTCCGCGAAACGTGCGCATCGTATTTGACGTTATGATTGACCCAAACTTTGCAAGTCGCAAGTGTCTGTTGCCACCATAGCGTAACGTCTCCCCTGTCCAGGTTCCCGCCGTGCGCATGGCCGACGGGAACATAGTAGGCGTTCGGGTTGTCATCAACCGTGATCGCGATTCCGAGAACATCGCAATTATGATAAGGGTTGACAGACGTTTTCGACTTGTCGCCGGATGTCGTTTCAAAGTCCGCGTACAGATTCCGGCAGTTGCTCAAGTCCGGTAGCTCGGCAATCTGCTCCACTAATATACCGCCGTTCTGAAATTTTATCATCCACTTTCCGTTTCTTTATCTGCGCGTGAATCGCCCGCGCGATCCGGTTCCATTCCTTTTTCGTCATGTCGTCAGGAATTGCAACGACTGCCATACGGTTTTCTTCAAGGGTGAACATTGTTTCACCCTCCGGTTTTCTACGTTTCGTGATCATGCAAAAGCCCTTTCAACCTCATCTTTACGATCCATATAAGCATTGACAATACAAATTGCCGTTGCGTCTGTCGGGAAAGGATTTTTGTCATTGCAAGCGATTACAATGTCAATGTCAGGTTTGTAAACCTTTTCACCCTCCCCGATGTAGCCGTTAAGCGCTGCGCTCGTGTACAGTCGGTTCGCGTGTAGAATCTTCGCAAGCCCGTACATTTCCCGCGACTCGTTTTCCTTGAAGCGTGACGAAATCAATTCATCGGTTGCGGTGATGACGACCGTCAGAACGCCCATCAACCTCAAGTGCGCATCGACAAGCCGGAATTTCTCCGGTGACGTCGTCGGCGATTTTTCTTCCCCGCGTACTTTTGAATAGATCGGCTCCGACAGGTGAAACCGATCCTGCACGAAGTTTTCCCAAGCCATTCCCATATAAGCCTGACAGCCATCGAAGCCTTGTTCGGGCGGGCGGGATAAATGCGAGTACATATAACCCATCCGCGCGAGTCGATGATCCTTCAAAAGTGCTTCGCAAAACGTAGTTTTTCCGACCAAATCTGAACCCTCAACAATAATCATTTCAAAATTCCTCCTCAATGTGTGATGGACGCTCCGGTAAGTCGCCCGACAAAAGGTCTTTCAGTAACACGATAAACGACGGTGTTTTCCTGTACGCTCGATGATCCCGTACAAGCGCGTGTTTTCGTACCAGCGTTGACAGTAGTATATGCGCTTCGTTCCGTTCCCAGCCGCACCAATCTTGAATATCAATCAACTCGATATAATTGGTATGTAACAACGACTTGATAAAGTCTCGCACGAACGGCGTATTCGTTACCTGTCGTTTTATGATGGGAATGTCAATCAATTCGTTGCGTGCTTTGACGGCTTCAGAGTAGTCTTTATAGCCGAACGTATCGCTTGAGTATATTCGGTCCAATAATTCTGCGATGTACTGTACATGACATTTGCGGACTAGCAGCGTGTGCCCGTCGCCCACGGCGCTGAAAGTGCGGGCAGCAAGCGCCGCCGCAAGCCTTGCTATCTTATACCGTGTCGATCCTTTATCGATAATCGGTATCGCTTCGGTGAATTTATCCGACAGCACTTGCGACGCTTCGACGATCTGCCGGGGCGCGCCCTCCTCGAAGATTACTTGCTCGCCGGTTCGGGTCCAAGCCCAAAGGATAAGTTCACGACAAATTCCCGCGTCGTATCGATGTCGAATGTCTGGTCGGTCAAGTCTAAGCTTGTTAAGTACATCCCCATCAATATCGCGTGAACTGACAATGATGCACAAGTCGAATCGTCGAACATCCTCAAGCGCCCCGATAAGCTCAACAATTGCTTCGACTCCGAAGTTATACGAATCAATAGGTCGTGGACTTCTAGGGTTTGACAACGCAAGTAATCTAGTTCGTGCGTTTGTTCGTCGCTTTTCAATTTTGGGGATTTCGGCAACGCCGCTTGATCGCATATCGGTAAGCTTTCCGATAACCTCCTGCGACGTTCCTTTAAGTTCCTCCAGAATAACCAAACGTTGATCATGAGTAGGAATAACACCCCAAGATACAAACCAGCGCCCGCCAATTTGCTGCAAACCTCCAAGCAATCCCGCAACAGTTGCATTTTTGCACTCCACTTTTTCGCCTAGTTCGTAATGTTTCATAAGTCCCATTGCCGTGTCCGATTTGCCTTGCGACGAATCACCGACGATCAAGATTTCTGTCCAACCCTTGACCGTCTTTTTCTCAAACGTAATGTGCAACGGTGAATGATACGTCAAGTCAACTGCCAAATGCAAATCTTGCCGTTGGTATATGCCAGTGACGTTCGCCGCGAAGTCATCGTATATTTCTGTAAGCTTCTCGTGTATCCCCGCCGTTGTCCACGCTTTAGGCTGGAAGCATTTTAGACCTTGCAGGTTTTCGGGCTTGTAAGATGACAGCGCATCTTTCGTCGGCTTGTATTCGCTGATCATCAACGTTGACTGTTGCGTTTTTGGGTGCGGGTGCATTCGTCCGATAAGTTCGTATGTCTCGTTTAACTCGATCTGCTCGCCTATGCACATCGCGGGTTGCATTGACCGTTCAGTTGCGCGGTTTAGTATTTCCAGTCGCGGCGATACGCGAACCTCTTCCACGTTGTAATAAGCCGTCGGGACGAATGAACAAACTTTGCACGTCGCCGGAATTCTCAGGGCTTTGACAAGCGCTTCCCTCTGAATTCCCGACGGCGCAGCGACCATTTCCAGGATCGCGGGCGACTCCGCATCAATGCTGAATTCGTGTTGATCGTCTTCAGCGAATACTGGGCATATTGCGCATTCAGTTTGCGACCTATCGCAAAAACATTTCGTCTTAGAGGGAATAGTGTACGGCGCTTCAGCGACAGCGCTGGCAATGGCAGTGACACGTAGACGCCTCCCAGTGCTTGAAGCGTGCGTTGCGCGGTTAAGGGTAAGGGGTTCCGGCGTTTCGTCATGCTTGACCGCCTCTTGACGTGTAGGTTTCCAAACTTCTGCGACTTTCAGTAATGGCAATAGCCGCTTGTTTATCGACGGTCCGCAGTAGTCGTTTATATCGCCGTGCGGGTGGGCGTCAATGTCCAATGGCAAGATGATATTGTGAACCGTATCGGCCACACGCGACAGTTGCGTCAATACGACGTTCGCGCCCTCTTGCCCTTCCGGGTCAATGTCATATATAACGTAAACGGTTTTCGACTTGAATAACGGCGTGAATTCATGCGACCAATTTCCTTCCCCGCCCGTGCAACTGATCGCGCCGATACCGTGACGGTTCAATTGACTAGCTGCGACGACCGCTTTTAACTCCCCTGCGCAAACGCATATCGATTCGTATTCCAGTTGATCAATCGGGAACAGTCGAAGCTTGCCACGCCCTTTCGCGTTCCGCATTTTCTCCGCGCCGGGTGCGCCGGGAAGATAACGCCTAACGTTAACGAAACTGCCCGCGACATTTCGTATCGGAATCGTGATACGACCGCGAAATTCGCCTATCCTATGCTGACGAATTAGATCGTCAGTAACTCCGCGTGTGTGCAGTTCGCCTAAAAAGTATTCGTTTGCCCATATTGCGGAATGATAGCGTTCGACTACATCCGCTTCGATTATTTTGGTTTCATCCAGACTGTAGCGCGTACCCAGATCGGCAATAATGACGGCTCGCGCGTTGCGCAGCGCGCCCGCGAGGAAGGATATAAAGTCTCCTTTCGCGTCGCAACCCGCCGTTTGGCAGCAAAAGTATCGCTTCTCGATGTTGATATGACAGCTTGGCGAATTGTCGTCGTGAAACGGGCACACGACTTTTAGTTCGGAATCTCCCGCGAATTGATATTCCCATCCGATCCGTTCCAGTTCTGAAATTACATTGATGTCGGACATGTAAACCCTTATATAAAAGCGGGTGGGCATTGCTGCCCATTAAACCCGACGAAAGCGGGTGCCCGCTCTAAGCCTGAACAGCCGATTTTAGAAGTCGTCGCTTTCCTTGGGCGCTTTCGTCTCGCCTTCATCTTGCAAATCGACGACAATCATATTCGCCGCGTGCGCTTTCTTAAACTCCTCGTGCGCCGCCTTGAAATTATTATAAAGGTCTTCATCGCTGACAAGCGAATCGTGATCCTCCGCAGGGTTTCGGACGTCAAGCCCGTACCATGCGCCTTGCGGATTCTCACGATAGCCGCTCGAAGCCTCGAAGATACAACCGAACAACGGTGCCTTGCGCATCTTGATAAGCGCCGCAAACGAAGAACCGACTTTGTGTTCGGATCGCGAAAACGAGATACAAACCGGCGTTCCCGCCATGACGGTATCTAACGGCATCACGAGAAAATTCAAATGCTCGCAGTGTCGCAAGCACAGCGGGTTCCCGTTTTTGTCCAGCTTGCCGGGAATCGGTTCTGACCACAAATTCGAGTCGCGACATTTCGCGACAAGTGGCGAATTCCGATCCGTCGTGCGTTCGACAATTGCATCTTCATCCGTGATTTCGCGCGGGTTCCAAGTGATCCATTCCGCCCAGAAAAACAAGGGAACGAAGTGCCACTTTTCACCAGCGCTGACTTTCGACGTGCTAGGTCTTCCGGTTTCGTTCAAGACGTTCGCCGCCATCAAAACCCGTTGCGGCAAAACGACCGTGTCTCCTTCGCAGAATTCGTCTTTTAACGTCTTTGACAGTGCCTGCACAACACGCAAGCGCGGCGGGCGGATAAACTCCGCCAAGTTTTCCGTGCCCATGTCCACGTCGTCAGGAGACATGAAAGCGGGCAGGTTCGGGTCGGCTTTAGTCATTTCATTCATTGTTTAAGCTTTCGATTTTTCAGATTTTCAAAATGGTAAATCTTCTTTACGTTGCACTTCGCCGTCCAAAACTCCTTTCAATTTTCGCATCGGCGATAAAGAGTAAACAGGGTATGTCGTTTGGTCTTCCATTCCGGGCGGTAACGGTAAGCCTTGCTCTGCTCGAAGTGTGACCAAATCCACCATACCGGGCCAGTGTAGTCGCACGCTATCGGTGTCCGCGAGTTCCCCGCGAATCCCTAAGAATTCGAGAAGTCTATTGTACTCCTCCGGTTGCTTACGTTTGCTAGGCAACGACGCGCTGATTTTCAGCTTTGGCGTTGCGACACAATAATCAGTTCGGATCGTCCCTACGTGTTCGTCGCGAATACAGATTGCGCACGCGATTTTCTCCGCAGTTTCCTTGATCGCATCGGCGATTTTTCGGATGTCGTCGGCGTACTTTGAAATCTCACGTAAACCGTAGCTGTAATCCGCAAGCTCTTTAGGCTCACTGCACGTCTTGACCGCGTCCTGCACATCTTGCAGTTGTTTGTACGCGATAGCGTGCAGATCAGAAACCGTCTTGTAAGCCGTTTTGATGTCATGTTTCATTGTCGCCAATTTCCTGTAATAGATAGTCTTGTTCTGTTGCACTCCAGCACAGAACGCGAATCACATTGTAAACCGAAATCATTCGAGCGATTACTTTCGTCAACGTTACGACCGGTCCCGCCAAAACGAGATAATCAATCTTCGGATCGTAGTTCATGTCGTAAAGCGCGTTTAGCGCTTCGGTTTCAAAGTCGTCATGCCATATCGACGACCGAACCGCGCCGGGTGGGAAGATGTACCGCGTTTGGCCGAACGGTTCGGTTTTGGTAGTGTCCAGCTTACGCGGTTTTTCGACTAAGATAACTTTCGGCAGTGTCATATTTTCACCCCTAGTACTGATTCTAGTATACTTGTGACGTCAGAAATTTCTAATGCGTTGACTAACTTGCTCAATACTCGCGCCCGTATTTCTTCATCGATAGTTTGCGGAACGCACAAATCCGTAATTCTGATATGTGCCCGCGATCCGCGACGGTAACCGCGACGTTCGCTTTGCGAGCGCTCGACCGGTGACCAGTTTTGCGAATAGTAAATCTCGTGTGTCGTGTTCGTTTCCATCGCAGCGGGAACGTTCGGGTTTTCGTTCCGATAGTCGTAACCTAAAAGGTTGATCCCGGTTCCGCCCGCTGCCGGGTTGCCGACGAAAAACCCGCACGTCGGATCAGAATTGTACCTGTACTCTGCTATCTCCCGGTCTTTATCCGACGTATCCCCGTAGAATTGTACTACATCATATCCGGCGTTTGTTAGCGCTTTCGTTATGTTCTGGATGTCGTGGATAAACGTCGCCCAAATTATCGTTTTATCGTTTGGTTTTTTCTCCGCCGCAATTTCTAGCAGCGCCTCAATTTTCGGGTTGACGTCGTCGATGTCTTGAATAAGCTTTGGCGTGATTTCGGTTCCGTCGTCGCTGTATTCCGCGTCCCACACAACATAACCCGACGTGATTTGCGTCAGCCGCAAAAGCATTGTCAAGATGTGTTGCAAAACCATCGAGCGGGGACGGTCGGAATCAAGCGCCGCTTCAGCTTCGAGCGCAAGATTCGTTCTGACCGTCTCATAGGTTTCGGCTTGCTTCGGTGACATTTCGACTTCGTGTACGTCGTAAACCTTTTGTGGCAAGTTCGGCACGGCTTCCTCTAGCTTGATTTGAAACGCCGTTCGTGCCAACCGTTCCTTGATTTCGGGAACGTGTTTCAACGACTCGAAAACGTCGTGACCGTCTTGACCGGTTCGGAACTGTGAGAAGTGCGACTTGAAGTTTTTGTAGTTCATAAAACCGCTTACGCCCTTTCCCATAAATTCCCAGTGTGCGTACAAGTCAAGTGCGTTGTTCGTGATCGGCGTTCCCGTCAACGGCATCCGCGCTTTTGAAATGTCGCGAAGTTTCATCATTGTCTTAAATCGAACCGTTGTGGGATTCTTGAAATAATGGCTTTCGTCTCCGACCGCCAAATCCCACGGAATCATTCCAATTTCGTCCCAAATCCGCGACAGCGTTTCATAGCTGACGATCAACATTGTAAATTGTTCATCTCCATCGAACCGGAAAGCGTCGATGATTTGTTTCCGACGTGTCAACCCAGTTCCGCGAACAATCGTCGTTTTGCCAATGCAAGTTGCAAACTGCGCGGTTTCAACTGCCCAGTTCATTCTAACGTTGTTCGGGCAGACAATCAACGCCCGATAAACATGATCGCAAGCTTTCGCCTCATTGCAAATCCGGGCGATAACGACCGGAGTTTTTCCGGTTCCAGCGTCCATGAACAACCCGTAACCCGCCGAATTGCTCGCGTTGACAAGTGCAAGTTGTTGGTACTCGGAAAGTGGTTTGTCCGGGTGCAGATCGAAATTATGTTTCGGGACTTCTTTATAGGCAATCCATCGAGCGGTATTCGTTGCGTTGACGTCCGCTTGCTTCGAGTTCAAAAGGAGATAGCTATAAAGAACCTCTGAACCTCCTTCAAATATGATTTGCGAAGTCGGCCAATAAGCTTGAATCGCGAGCGCGGAAGTATCCGTGCCCGCGAATTTCCAATGGGCCAACCCGTCTAACTGGCGACGCTCTAATACCGTCCCGACAAACTGGCGGGAAGCTATCGCGCTCGCAATCCCTTTCCACGGGTGCCGACGGAGTTCGTCGCGGGCCATTTTGACATGTCGGGCAATCTCGCGTTTCGTGCAAGTCATCACGATACCATCGAGCGCCTTTAGTGCGTCCTCATATACTCCTGACTTGACCGCGTTGGCGCACAGTTGAACCGCTGGGCGGAATACTCCGTGTATGTCTTCACGGTAAGCCGTCCTCAAGTGCGTCAGAACGGCTTCCGGGTCCGCGTCGCGGTCGCTGAAAATCTTCGCCTCAAAACTGGTTCCGTCTTCAGTCAATCCCAGTTGCAAGCGGTCGTTTGACGCGATTTTCGACATAGCTGTTTGCATTGTTCCGCCTTTTGTTATGTTGTTGTGTCCGTAGGGAAGACATTATACCCGTATCGGCTCGCGAAGTCAAGTAACTTTGTTGTAAATCATGGTAGTTTCCAAATCAAAGCGCGGAACAATCGCGCCAAGGAATGGCGCGGGCCGTTTTTCTAGGCTGTCCCATAGTGCTTGATAGCCGTTGTCGCCCGCTTGCGATCCGTGATAGATACCGTTCCCCCATCGATAAACGTAGGTTGGTAGCTGCCCGTCGTAAAGGGTTTGAACGCCTTGACAGTATCGCATCGACCGTTCCCGCATTTCAGCATCAAACGTCAAGCGGGAACTGAGAGAGTATCCGCCTAGTTCATCCCACAATTCGCGAGAATACGCCCATGACGCATGAAAACGCCCGCCGCAATTTTCGGTTTGAAATTCCCCGATGGGTTTACCGTAGGTTGAATAGACCGTTTCCGGCGTAAAGAACAGTTTACCGCCGTCCGCGATCCTGTACGCGCCCGCAAGCTTCGATAAGTGGTCGGGCAGATATATGTCGTCGTCTTCCCAGACCGCTAAAATGTCGCCTTTCGCGAGTCGCGACATGTAATTAAACTTTTCGGGCAGGTTCGGGAAGCGAACAGTTGACGAATCGACCGTGATCGGCGGATAAGTCGTCGAACGGTACTGCCCAGCGTCATCCGAAATGATCAACTCGCATCGATTTTTAGGGTAACACTGCGCCTCGAAACACGCGACGACGTTCGCCAAGTGTTCCGGGCGCTTATAGGTTGGGCATAGGCAAGAAATGAACGGAATTCTCATACTGCCCACCTTCCCAGATCGCAAGTGAGTGCCTTTTTCGGCGCTTTCAGGGTTAGGAAGCAACCGCATTGCGAACAACGATCATCAACCCGTTGCTCGCACCATGAACAGCGATTCAACCGTTCCTCTAATACCTCCGCGCTAACATCTTCCGCGCCGCCCGCGACGTGCTTGGCAAGACTTCCAGCCAGGTTCGTCGCCATTTGAACAAGTGACGGCATTTTCGGCTTGTCGGCCTTTTGACAACCGATAACCGTCAGCCCGTGTTGCGTGTTCGTGTGGTTGATAACCGACCATTCTGGGAATTCTCGCATAAACTCCCGTAGCGCGGGAAGCAAGCCGGGACCGCCGTCTTCCCCGGTTTTGCCGTGTACTTGTGTGTCGTGCATGATGATATATCGGCTGACCGATCCGGCGTACTTGCGAAGCTCGTCGATCAGCATTTGATAAGTATGCACAGAATCGATGAATAAGACGTCGCAATCCTTTATTCCATCAACTGCGACAGACGGGCGGGAATCGAATTCGATGAATAACGCCGGGTCGTCGGTTTCCTTATCCTCCCCGGTCGCCATGTTCACGACTTCATTCAGACCGCGATTCAATTCTGTATTGTGCAGTTCCAGCCGTTTACAACCTGAAGCAATCGCCGCGACCGCGCTTTCGATACGGTTGCTCACTTCGCAGTATCGGTCCGCGTCGCGAGCATAATCCCGCAACGTCAACAGATGCTCGTTTAAGTCGCGCTTGATAGCGACTGCCCGGTCCAATACTTCCGAGACACTTTCCGCGCCTTCGATCAGTTGTTTCTTACTGGTTTCCCCACACGTATTACAAGCCACTTCCGGTTCTTCCATTTGCGATAAGCCGATAGGATCGGCAATTAGGTTATCCCACGCATCTTGAGTAACTACACCCAATTCATCGACAAAATGTTTGTGGATTTCGTCAAGCGGTCTTCCTAGTTCGTTGAATTCCAGAACATAGTTGCGAATCTTTCCTAACCGGGTTAACGGGTACTTCACGCCGTTCGGTCGCCCGAACCGGTGAACCCATTTGAGCTTGGGCAAACATATCGCCTTGAAGCCAGCCGCGCGGAATTTTTCATGAATGTATAATTCCTCCCCGCCGAATTGATTAGCATGTTTGTTGAACCCTAGCCATGCTTCTCGCCGACAGGAGAACACGCCCAACCCTTGACCGGGAATCTCAAACGGTCGCGATTGATTAGCGAGCATTCGATAGCCGTTTTGCGACAGAATCATTTCGTGCCCAGAATACGCGATTTCGGGCAACACCGCCGCGCAGTGAAAACAAGACGTTATCGGAATGTCACCCATTGACAACGCGCGATAATATACATTGTCGTCTTTTTCGTTGATCGAAAATTTCACGCCCTGGAAACCACACTTGCAACTCCAAGCCGTTCCCCACGTTCCCCACATTTCGGCGCGCCAGTTGTCGTCGAAGTGCGTTTGCGTTTGCATCAAATTATCGTGCAGCAACGGTCCGCTGATCAAGTCGTTTGTATCGGGATTCTCCGCGTAGTATTCGAGCAACGCCTTAAGCGCGCCGGGAACAAACAAGACGTGCGAATCCATGCAAAGCACATAATCGCCGCTCGCCTCTTCAAATATCCGCTGTCGGGTCGGGCTTGTGCCTACCGGATCATCCATTTCGATATAGGTGGTTTTCGCCGTGCCCGGTCGCGCACGATCTCGCACCATATTAGAGACAAACGACGTCGAATTCGCTTTGGGCGAATTGTTGATCAGCAAAATCTCAATATCGTTCATCAACTCCGAGTGATTCAAGCGCAGTGCTTGAAGAGTGAAATACACTCCGTCGAAGTCGTCATACTGCGCCATTCCGATTGTCAATTTCATAGTGTAATTGTGTCCGTAGGGTTCGGGATTGTCGGGATTTACTGCGCCGCTTTAGCTGCCAGATGTATCGCTTGCTCTTTGCGCTTGTTTCGTCGCGATTGTCGCGATTGTCGTCTAGTGTTTACCGTTTGCCTTTCAGCGGGTGAACGTTCTTGGAAAGTTTTTCTCTCAATGAGCAACATTGGCGTAACCGGCATTGCGTCGCGAACCGGGTCGCGCGGGCGTGCGAGCGCGTATAGTTGCTCCATGTTGATTTCAGGTATGTTATCGATCAACCCGACGTGCTTCGCGCCTATTAAACCGTCGGCATATCCCGCCATATATTCGTCGCTGTCCAGATTTTGAGCATTACCCAAAACGTGTACCGTCTGATCCCACGCTTGACAGTATCCGCGCATATAATCACGCCCGAATTCGTCAACGTTCCAGTCGTGCACGTCATCGAATGACGTAACATCGACGTTCGCTTCCATCGCGAGTGCACCAAGTGCGTCGATTTTGTTTCCGTCTTTTATCGTTTGGGTTTGTTGAACCCAGACAATACCTAACCCAGCTTCGAGTCGGTCTAGGTCGTCGGGCAGTATTCGCGGTCTCATTTTTTCGCCTTTCCTAAGAGTTAGTGCAAGTCATACACAATTCGACTTGAATGTTGTCGATACGAACGGGATTTTCGTCGTTGTTATTTCTCAGTTCGACGATAACTCCAAAAACAGAACCGAAGTCGCCAGCGCCCCAAGTTCCTGACGGATAAAGTCGGATTTCTTCATCAAAAGCCGTCCACGTCTGTAGCGGGACCAGTTCAAAAATTTGATCTTGAGAAAACCATCCCGCGTTCGCCGGTCCGCTGCACTGCGAGTCGATAGAGTCGTTGAAATATACTCCCGTATCTCGAATGTCGATACGGTCAGGGGTGCCCGTCGCATCATGGTAAAAGTCGAACATTTCTTCCATTACCGTTACGGATAATATCTGATCCGGTGTAATGCAATCGCTCGCGGGATTCGATTTGTCTAGGCAAGGTAAGGAAGCGTGAAACGAATCAAATCCGAAGTGTGTAAAGCCGTGTCGATCCGTGAAGTCGTTACGCCCTCCGAAGTTTGCGAGCATATATCCGCCTACTCCGACTTCGGCGTTTGCGGGATTAGTAAACGCAAAATCTCCACTTGTTACAACGGCGTTATTCGAGAATGTGCGAATCAAGCACGGGTCGCCGGTAGTTGGGGCGCAAACTATGTTACAATTTTCGGTGGTACTCCCTCCGCCGGGTGTGCACTCCGCCCAAATTCCCGTCAAACAATTCCCGGTTCCCTCATACGGTAGCGGGTCAGGTGTCGGCACTGCGCCTTGACCGCATTCTTTCGGGTCGTTTACTTCGTTCAATTCCGTCAAGTGGAATTCTTCATCGAAATCACACCAAGTCCAAAACGTCGCGCAGTTTCCAACGCCGCACGGTCCCGCCGTTGTCGTCGTTGTCGGCGTTGCGGTCGTTGTCGTCGTCGTCGTCGTGGTCGTCGTCGGAACTGTACAGGATGTTTGAACTCTCTGCCCTTCCGATATTCCAGAACCCGACGGGCCAGTACATGTACAGCCGTCGGGTCCGGGTGAACAGCAATCTTTAACGATAAACCATTGGGTTCCGTTATATTCCCATAAGCACCAAGAACAGGGTTCGCAAGTCGTCGTCGTCGTTGTGGTCGAAGTTGTCGTCGTGCAGTTGTTACAAGGTTCTTGCGTTGTTCCCGGTTTCGGGTCAGGATGTAAACAGGGAACGATTACCGGCGCGCACGCGCTACCGTCGCTCGATGGCGGGCGGCAGTAACACGAAAACCCGCCAGAATGAAGACAGTTGTCATGCGTCCAAACCCAATTCTCCGAGAACGGATTCCACCAATAAGTACAGTTGCCAATGCAAAACGGTTGCGGGTCAATCGTTGTTGTTGGTGGGGGAATAACGCAATTTGTGTGAGTAGTTTGGCACGGCGAAGTCCCGCCAACGTCGGGATAGGGGCACGGGCAGTAACTAGCGTTGCAACCGTAATCGGTTATGTGCCACGCGAACCCGCCGAATAAAGGAAGCCAAGCCCAGTCGCAACCCGCAACGCAACCTAGCGCCGGGTCAATCGTCGTCGATGTTGTGGTCGTCGTCGTTGCGCAATCGCAGGTTGTTGGTGGGGAAAGTGTCGTTGTGCAGTCATCGGGTAAAGATGACTCTTCACGGGCGCAGTATGTTTCCGTTGTCTCGCCGTCAGAATCCCCGCAGAAATTCGGCGCGATACATTGACAAGCACCTGGGTCCTCAGTCGTCGAAGTCGTCGTCGTCGTTGTTGTGGTCGTCGTCGTCGTTGTTGTGGTCGTCGGCTCCGACGATGTCGTTGTTGTCGGGCAATCGGGGCACGGGTCAGGAGTCGTCGTCGTTGTGGTAGTCGTCGAAGTTGTCGTCGGCGGGTCAATCGTCGTCGAAGTTGTGGTCGTCGGCGAATTGCCGCAAGTGTCGGTTGTAACTGCCCAAGTTTTAGTCGCTTCCGTCCATGTCCAGACGCAAGAACCTGTGCAATTCCCGTCGTTTGGGTCGGGCGTCGTCGGGAACGGGTCAAACGTCGTCGTCGTGCCCGCTGGATCAGCGGTCGTCGTTGTCGTCGGCTCCTGCGCAGCTTCCAAATTAGTTTCGACAACTAACCCGATTCCTACCGCGTCGGAACCCTTGACAATTTCGCCGACTTTATACGTGCGTCCCGAAATGTTGTAAACGTATACCCGAAAGTGATCATGTTCAACGCCCGTGCCCCACGGGGACAACGGTAACTGTACGCAAAGTTCGTCGTGTTCACGATAGAAAACTTTGATACGTCCACGACCGAACATTTTGCAAATCGGATCGTACGGGCCTATCTCTTCAATCACTTCGCCGACAACACTAGTCAAGTCGCGGGCGCGCATGACGTGAATTAGGTTTTCGGTCCCGCCCGTTATTGGGGAATCCGGCGTTTTCAATCCGACGCAAACTAAGCCGTTTACGTCGTTATTCGTAACGCGATAGCTACCATTCTCGATTCCGCAGGGTTCGCCGGGTAACGGCGTGAACGCCACGAGACAGCGCACGAGAACAGCGTCCCACATTGTGATAAGACGACCGGTGCCGTGCGATCCCGCTGGTATGGCGACGTCTTCATTAGTCACGAGAACTAACGGTGAACCCTTTTGAGTCGGCGCGCCTATTTGCCGGGCTTGAAATCGCGACGGGTCGCCAAAACCCGCGTCAGTCGCCTCAATTCCGAAGACGGAATAGGCTGGAATTTCAACGTCGTCTTTATTCTCGAAGTCGAAGTATACCGGCATCGGAACCGGGTTCGATTTCCCGACGTGCATACCCTCTTCCGACTGCCCTTGCGACATGTCGGCTTGACCGCGCGCATCGCGCACCATAGCGTTCCACTCATCGGCGGTTGGTTGGTCGCCCGCTTGCAGTACGCGCAGAAATTCGGGATTTAGTGGCATTTTAGATAAGGTCCGACATGTCAACCAAAGGGTAACTTTTGTAAGCCGATCCGCCGACGATAAATATCTCTTGATACGACTGGGATTCCGCGCGCCAGTATTTATTCCACCCTTCCGGGCGATACATAAATTTCATCGCGACTGTATACCCGTCGGTTCCCTGTGTGTCCACTGTAATTTGTAAATTCGGTGGTGTGAACAGTAAAGTACCAATTGGAAAAGTTAACCCAAGCAAAGTTGACACATATTGCGCTTGATTCACGCCTCCGACAGCCGTCAATAACTGTCCGGTTAGCGGTTGCGGAACGTTATATAACGTCCGCGCGAGGTTCAAACCGCGTCGAAGTTTTCCCGGTGATTCATTTTGCTTCAATGGCGAACCGTTCGCAGCGTTCCATCTGAAAAATCGGTGGTCTAAAGTGATGAAATCGGCGGTCGGTTCCAGCGATTCGCTTACCAAATCCTTCGATTGATGATTATAAACGACCGATATAATCGCATCATCGTAGTTAATCGACTGCCCTGTTGATGACGTAGTGGTATTAAACGGCTTAATAGCGCACGAGAACGCTACGGGCGGGCGGGTATAGCTTCCGTGCGGCCAAACCCTTGCATTCGCAAGCAAGTCCGTCATAAGCGCGTGACGTACGCCCCATAAACAGCGCAAATCGACCGAAGCTTCCGGGCTTCCCGTTCTCGACGCGCCCTCTTTATACGATCCGAGTTCTTCGGCGCAGGTGACGACAGGTGAATAAACAGCCATATGTTTTTCCTAGTTTTTCAGTACGCCAACCGCAGGTAAAACCTCAAGCATCTTGCCTAGTAGGGTTGCGACATGTACAGTTTGATCAATTAACGGTTTTAAGAACACATCGCCGGATTTTTCCAGTGCGTCGCGATCTTTTTTCTCTTTAGCATCTTCGGCCATGTCTTTTTTCGTTTGATTCGTCCATTTTCGTAACGCGATTATTTGCTGTCGTGACAAATCGTGAGACGTATGAAATTCGTTAACAACCGCCACATCGCCGACAGTCAATTCCAGCGCAGCGCCCGCGATCCGATCCGCCAGGGCGGTTAACCCCTCGAAACCGCCAACCGCGCCCGCCTCTTTTTCCGACTTCGATCCCTCTTTCGCCTTTTTCTTATCTTTTTCTTCTTTTTCGACTTTTTCTTTCGGTGTTGTGATTCCGGTATATTCGGTGGTGACGTCCGGGATGATGTCGTCAAGCGTCGGCGTTGCTGTCGGGTTTTCGCCCTTAAACGCCGCTAGCAATTTGTTAAAGGCTTTCATGTTATCCGCGAGATTCTTAGAAAACGACGTTCCCAGATCGATCCCAAGCTTTGCGACTGTTCTGCCCAGTTCAGATTCTACGTCGCCAAGCTTTCGCTTTGCAATCGTCGGCAGATCATCAAACGACGCTTCAAAACCTTCAGTCAACGCCGTGAATGAGAAGTCAAAGCCGTCGCCTTTCAACATACCTACAATCGATAGCATCATGTCTTTAATGTTTGTCAAAATGTTGGCGTCAACCTGTTGAATAAATTTCGCTAAGTCAATCCACAGATTCATCCAATTATCCGCGAACCACTTAACGTGCGTCGGCGCGACGACCGTGAAAACATGCGACAAATCGTTAACCCATCGGGTAACGGTGAGTGCAGCAACCGCGCCCCACAAATCGATTGATTTTCCCAAGTCTAAAAACGCTGTTTCAAAAACAGTCAAGAACGCGATGACGTCGGGCGCGGCTTCCTCTAATGATTTCGCGAAATCTTCGGCAACCGACTTCGCAGCGTCAAGATTGCTGTCCACAAAACTAGAAAGCATGACAACGCCGGTTTCTAATACCGACAGAAACCCGTCCATAGCGGGTTTCATTGCTTCGAGTGCGGGCAGGAGTGCTTCCCCAAGCGACTCGGAAATGTCGCCCATACGATTGTCCCATTGTTTCTGCGCGCCTATCCCTTCCGCCATTGCTGACGCTACACCGCCGAATTGACCTTCCAGTTCGTCAAGAATTACGTTCTGCGCTTTAGCGACTTCGCCAGATTTGACGAAACCTTGAATCTGCTCCTTTTGCTGATCAGTGAACGTAACGCCGACTCGCGTCAGCATCGTTAAGCCTTTAAGCGGGTCCTGCAATGCCTTTGACATTTGCATCGCAGCGCTCTTGACGTCGGTTCCCATCGCCGCTGCCATGTCCAGCGCTAGCCGCGTGGTATCTTTGAATTGGTCGCCCTTGATATTCTTGAAAGTGGCGATTATCGCCATAGCGCCCTGGATCGTTTCGTCGCCGGTCGTCGTGACGTTCTGTAAAGCGCTCGCCATTACGCCCATTTGCGCCGCTGTGAACCCAGCCGCCTCCCCGGTCGCCTTGACAACCGCCGCGAGTTTCTGGTCTGCTTCCTGTTGAACCGCGAAAGCTTCAAAACCGTCGGAAATGATGCCTTTAATGAATCCGAAAGCGTCTTCAAATGCGCCGACTAAGCTACCGACGATTTTAGTCGCCACACCAGCCATTAGCGTTCCCATCATCACGGGAATTGCGCCACCAAAACCGCCGATAGATGACGTCGCGCCTTTTAGGCTCTGATCTAGTCCGGTATTATCGCCTAGTAGGTCGATTGTTACTGAATCATTCGCCATTTCAGAAGTTCTCCGCGTGCCACATTTCGTATTCGTCCATCGAGTCGAACGATTTTGTACTGCTCGACGCTTCGCCTAGATCGTCATCCGATTGAAGCGCTACTAGTTGTCGATAAGGCGTTAAACTTGCAATATAGTCAAACGTCCATTTGTAACGTCGGGCAAGTGCTCGATATACTACTTCTTTTTGCCGCTCCGCTTCGGCTTCGGTCGGGGCGGGTTTGTTAATCCCGCCGGTCGCTTTCCCGCCGCTGCGCTCTTCGGCATCTTCGGCTGAATTTCCCGAACCGCTTCCGCAACCCGCTGTAAAACGTTCGGATCGTAAAGCATCGCGCGAATTTCGCCATAATCGTGACCGGTTTCATCGGCTTGATACAAGATTCTCGCCAACCCGTCGGGCGATGCGATCAACGCGCGACCGTCGCCGGTCATCCACGAAGTACGCATCGCCTTTGACATTCCAGCTTCCAAAAGTGCGGCTTGTTCCGCCGCTGTCGAATCGTCGGTGATGGCAGCGCGAGCAATCGCGACAACCTTACCTCGAATCCACATGTCAAGTTCAGAAATATCCCGGTCCGACAGCCGATGAAGTTTTAACACGACATCGGCTGACAGTTCCAGGGTAACGAATGCGCCAGTCAAATCAGCATCAGACATAATCGGGATTGTTCCTTAAATGTTAAACGGGCCAGTAAGTCGAAGCGTCGGGAAGCTTGATCGTCCCAGCGACGCCCGCTTTGAATCCGTCCATACCAAAATTGACCGTACGCGACGTGATCGCGCCGGTTTCAATGTCAACGTTGATGCCAGAAAAGTCTAAAACTTGCATCCACGTCAATTCGTAAAACAAAGTAGCGTCAGTGTAAAGTTTGATAACTTCCGATACTCCCAGTGCGGGAAGAGACGCGCGTAAAGTAGCCTGTTCGGTAACCGCCAGCGTCATGTCAATGATTCCAGCCTTGCGAAGTCGCCAAGCTTTGCCACTGATGACGCTTGACGAATTTACATAAGGTTGGTTCGCCGCTGTGATAGTCAATACAGCCTGCGCTAGGTTTTCCCATTCGGTAAATACCGGGCCGACAGTGTTAGTTTCCCATTCGACTTTAGTCAAGAGAATTGCGGGCGTGACGGGCGACGTCGCATCGCTCAAAGTCGCGACCGATTCCACGAGTTCGCCGTTCCCTGAAAAGTTCGTCACATACGACAGAATATCGCCCGACGCCCAGTTCCAAGTAATCACGACAGAATCGACAATTGCCGTTCCCGTGTAAACTTGACCGGTTCCCGTTTGCGAGTCGTCATCCGCTGACGTCTTGCCGCTGAACGCCAGGGCAGCGCCGGGCAGTGCAGCGGGGATTCCACCGTAGGCGGAAAAGCTGCCCGTCCAGTCGTGAATTGACTCGCGGCGACCGGTTCCACCCTTTGTATTGGATGAAACGAACGCCTTACCCTCCTGCACGTCGTTGATGACCCAATTACGAACGGTCGATTGACCGTTAACTACTCCAAATTTTCCGCTGTGAACAGCCATGTTTTCGGCTCCCTATGGTACTAACTCAGTTTTTAAGTCAGTTGTTTTGAAGTGCATTTCCACTTGCACACGCCAGATACTTGACCAACCTTGCAACCCTCGATTGCGATCCGGGTCAGAAATGCCAGTTCTGGCGCTTTGCAAGCGAACATGCTTGACGTATGTTTTGCCTTCATACAATAGCGACGTCAACGTAGGGGACCAGTTAAGATGCGTGATGAACAACGCCCATTCGACGTCATTGATATGGTTTGTCAGCTTGTAATTTCCGGTTGAAATCAACCAATCGTATTCGCGAGCGACGTACGTGCTCGATGACGTCGCGCCTAGGTTGATAACCGTTTCAGCGGGTACTAAAATAAGCTCTGGTAAGTCGCCAACCGCAACAGCCGACTTTGTAGGGATTGAATCAGAGTCAAACTTAACGCGATTGCCGGGCTTGACTAGCGCGGCCATCGTCGGCCATGTTTCGGCCATTGTCCACAACGCATTATAAACAGCATCAAAAGGGTTGCTCACGATGACGCCTCTTTCATTGCTTTTTTCATGTCCTGCGCCATACCGGTTATCGTTGCTTGATCCGGTGACACTATAAGCGTTCTGGGCGGTACGCGCCCAAGTCCCAAGTGATGAATACGGTATAACTTCCCTATGTTTATACCGCCAGGGTGCATAGCGGGACCGCCTACACCTACTCTAATCCCGAATTTTACTGTACTTTCCACTTGACCGGGTTTTCCAATAAATTCCGGGTCAAATCCGCCAAGCATCGTCGCGGTATCGATCAAGATACGGTTGCTTTGCTTCCTGCGACGTCGGACGGTCGATTGTTTCAAGGGTGCCCAAGCGCCACCGCCTCCCGCTTGCTTCAGATAGCGCCGTCGGGAAAATGCGCGGTATCGGTAAGCCCATTGCTTAAGCGCCTTGCGGATCG
>SDBT01000963.1_pt1 | contig 48559 bp, 40 predicted proteins | sample 2277101 | NCBI WGS metagenome assembly SDBT01 (sample SAMN10404973, study PRJNA504765) | marine sediment metagenome | isolation source: marine sediment core GS10_PC15, 103 cmbsf | place: Arctic Ocean: Southern Knipovich Ridge | collected 2010 | reverse complement strand
ACTGGCAAGATACCTGTAAGACAGAGCCCCCTGAATTGACCACAATATATTGAACTTTCGACAAGGCCAATAAGCTCTCGCAAGACCCCTTCCAATTCCCCCGACACACCTTCTTATTTACCGTCAAAAGTTTGACAAATTCGAATCATCTGAACGGGATTCACCCACACTTTCACATCCAGATCCTAGGACCAAACAGCCTAAACCGCCGGAATTATGGAGACATACCCACAAGGACCATTTCGGCATGACTTCTGCAAGTTAGGACGACGGTATAGTGTTTCGGTATTAAAAATCATTATCAGGTTGATACGAGCCAACATAGCGAGGAGCGTTCTTATGACCAAAAAACCAACCTATGAAGATTTGGAACAAAGGGTCAGGAAGCTGGAGAAAGAAGCCAGCGAGCGCAAGCTTCTGGAGGATGAGTTGATCCTCAAGAGCATCGTCTTTGAGATGTCTATTGCAGCCAACAGCACGGCAGACAACGAAGGTGTGATCAACTATGTCAACCCAACCTTTTTGAAAATGTGGGGCTACGAGACGAAGGAAGAGGCAATAGGAAACACTGTTCCGTTCTTCTTCCAAAACGCAGACGATGCTATCCCAGCTTTAGAGGCACTAGATAAGTCTGGCTTTTGGAGGGGAGAGTTCAAGGCCAAGAGGAAAGATGGATCAATCTTCATCTCCCGCGGGCTCGCCTCGGTCGTGCGGGATGAGGCAGGCCGTCAAATCGGATATTACTCCGCAAACCTTGATGTCACAGAACAAAAGCAGGCTGAGGATGCGCTGCGTCTTCAAAGCGAAATTGCAGTCAATATGTCCGAGGGTGTTTATCTCATCCGGATCAGTGATGGTGTGATCATCTACACAAACCCAAGATTTGAGCAGATATTTGGCTATGGACCCGGTGAAATGGTCGGCAAGGATGTTTCTATCGTCAATGCCCCTACTGAAATGACACCTAAAGAGACAGTAGATCACATTGTGGGAATCATGACACAAACCGGAGCATGGCAAGGTGAAGTTCGAAATATCAAGAAAGATGGTACTCCGTTTTGGTGCTACGCAAGTGCTTCCATGTTTGAGCATGCTGAACATGGTGAAATCATAGTTTCAGTACATACAGACATCGACAAGCGCAAGCAGGCAGAGCAAGGCTTCAAGACGGAGAAAGACAACCTAAATAACATTGTGGAGGGAATAGGGGCAGGCTTGGCTCTATTGGATGCAGACACCAGAATCATTTGGTCTAATGACATACTGCAAAAGTGGTTTGGCCCTGATGCGAAGATTGCAGGTAAGTACTGCTACGAACTCTATGATCTTAAGAATCCACAAGGGGAATGTGCTGCTCTTCTTGCCCTCCGAACCGGCAAAGTAGCGCAAGGAGAGGCCTTTGCACACACTATCAAGGGTAAAGAAAGGTGCTTTCAGCTTACCACCACCCCAATAAGAAACGAACAGGGAAAGATAGTCCAATTATTGGAACTGTCACTGGACATTACTGAGCGCAAGCGTGTGGAAGAGGCGCTGAGAAAAGCTCATGATGAACTAGAAAGCCGGGTAGAGGAGCGGACTGCCGACCTTGTGAAGGCAAATGAGAAACTAAAGCAAGAAATAGAAGAGCGCAAGCGGACCGAGGACATAATCCGCACCCAACGCGACTTAGCTTTGGCACTTAGCTATGCAGGCGGTTTTGATGAGGGGTTACGTCTATGCGTTGAAGCTGCGATCCGCGTCTCAGGGCTGGACTGCGGTGGTGTTTATCTTTTTGACGACAACTTCAGGTCCTTAGATCTCGTATTTTATAAAGGGCTACCTTCTGCTTTTGTCAGGGTAGCCTCACAATATGATGCAGCTTCGGCGAATGCACGCCTCATAATGGCGGGCAAGCCAATCTACACTCGACATCAAGAATTGGATGTGCCTTTGGATAAGGCAGAATTGGACGAAGAGCTACGTTCCATCGCTGTTATTCCACTGCGCCATGAGGATAAAGTGATCGGCTGTCTGAATATCGCTTCTTATTCGTATGACGAGGTGCCCGCTTTCGCTCGCAACGCGCTCGAGACGATTGCCGCCCAAATCGGCAGCGAGATTGTCCGTTTGAAAACGGGAAAGGCGCTTCGAGAAAGCGAGGAGCGCTTTCATGTATTTATGGATCACATTAGGGCACCAGTATTTATTAAAGACAAAGATTCCCGGATTCAATACGTAAATCAGTATCTGATAGACAATTTTGGCGCAAAGAAGTGGATAGGAAAAACTGCTTCTGAATACTTTCCAAAAGACGTTGCCAAATCCGTGGTCGCTCACGACAGGCAAGTTTTCAGTGAAGGAGCAGTGGAGATAGAAGAATCAATCCCAGATAAGGACGGAAAACTTCATTACTTTCAAAGCCATAAATTTGTAATCACACGTGATAACAAACCACCTTTATTAGGTGGAGTTGCAGTTGACATCACCGAGCGCAAGCAGGCAGAACAATCGCTTCGGAAGAGTGAGCAGAGGTTGGAGCTTGCTTTGAACGGCGCCAACCTAGGCCTATGGGACCGCAATATTCAAACTGGAGAGGTGGTGCGCAATGAGCGATCCGCTGAGATCTACGGATATTCGCTTGATGAGATGCAGCCTAATGTTCAAATGTGGGAGTCGAGCATACATCCAGACGACAGGCCTAGAGTGCTGGAGAGGCGCAATAGGCATGTGGAGGGACTCACGCCTGTATTTGAGGCCGATTATCGTCTCCGTCATAAGTCGGGCAAATGGAAATGGATTTGGAGTATGGGCAAGGTCGTAGAGCGTGACAAAGACGGCAAACCATTGCGTATCACTGGAATACTTCTAGATATCACGGATCGCAAGCAGACTGAGGAGTCGCTGCGGGACAGTGAGACGAGATATCGCGCAGTTGTGGAAGACATGCCCGGGATGATCTGTCGTTTCTTGCCAGATGGAACACTAACTTTTGTAAATACTGCTTATTGCAATTACTTTGACAAGAAGGAAGAGGAATTGGTCGGTCAAGACTTCTTTCGGTTTGTTCCAGAGGAAGACCAAGAGAAAGTGAGGGGTCATTTCATGTCCCTCAGCCAAGAAAGGCCTATGACAACATATGAACACAAAGCAATTGCACCGGATGGGATCCTTCGCTGGCAGGAGTGGACAGACCGAGCCCTATTTGATGGAAACGGTGATATTGTGGAATACCAATCCATTGGGAGAGACATTACCCAAGCCAAACTTGCCCAAGAAGAAAAAGCAAAAATAGAAAAACAGCTTCACCAGGCCCAAAAAATGGAGGCTCTCGGCACCTTGGCCGGAGGGATTGCGCATGACTTCAACAACATCCTGGGGACGATTGTGGGCCGTGCCGGGATGATGAAGATGTTCGATGTTCCTGAGGATAGTCCGATAGGAGAAAGTTTGGATGAAGTTCTCAAGGCTGCAAATCGTGCCAAAGACATGGTGCGACAGATCCTTGCTTTCAGTCGCCAGACCGAACAGGAGCGAAAGCCACTCCAGCTCAGCCCCATTGTCAAAGAAGCCCTCAAATTCCTACGAGCATCATTGCCTACCACTATTGACATCCGCCAAAACATAGAAAGGGAGACGCACACGGTTCTGGCCGATGCCACTCAAATTCATCAAGTTATGATGAATCTTTGCACAAATGCAGCTCATGCCATGACGGACACAGGTGGCGTGCTGCAGGTGAATCTCTCAGAAGTGGATATCGATGCCCGACCTGCTGAACTTTTGCCGGACATGGAGCCAGGGCGCTACCTTAGATTAACCGTGAGTGACACGGGACATGGCATTGACGGCGAGATCTTGGAGCGAATCTTCGATCCATTTTTCACCACGAAGAAGCAAGGTAAAGGAACCGGCATGGGACTGGCCGTGGTCCACGGAATCGTCAAAAGCCTCGGGGGGACAATCACCGTTAACAGCGAAGTGGGGAAAGGAACCACTTTCCGGGTGTTGTTTCCTGCACGAGAAACGGAGACGGCGGAGCACAAACCCAAGTCTTCCGTATCAGTTCCCACGGGAAATGAACGTATCGTGTTTGTGGATGATGAAAAAAGCCTGGTTGATTTTGGGCGAGATATGCTTCAACGGCTTGGCTATGAAGTTGTGGCAAGAACGAGCAGCACGGAGGCACTGGAAATCTTTCGCTCCCAGCCAGACCAGTTTGACCTGGTGATCACCGACATGACTATGCCAGGTATGACGGGTGTTGAACTAGCCCAGGAAATGATGATTATTCGCTCGGATATTCCGGTCATTCTATGCACTGGATTCAGTGAGAAGATCACACCGAAAAAAGCCAAGGCCATGGGAATTCAGGAGTTTGTCTACAAACCGCTGGATCCCGCAGGCCTTGCTCAGACTGTCCGCGAAGTGCTGGACAATAGATAGTCGAAAAGGCGAGACAGCCTTATGGCAAACATACTGATAATTGATGACGACAAGGCAATGGGCAGGACACTGTCCGATATTGTGAAGCGCACGGGACATGATGCCACTTGTGCACTTACCCTCAAGGAAGGGTTTGATGAGGCGTTATCGGAACAATACGATGCTGTGTTTCTGGACGTTCGGTTGCCAGATGGGAATGGACTGGAAGCATTACCAGAGATCCGGAAAACGGAGTCCTCACCAGAGGTCATAATCATAACCGGCGTTGGGGACGCTGATGCAGCTGAACTGGCAATAAGAAACGGCGCATGGGATTATGTGCAAAAGCCGCTTGAGGCCCAGGAGGTAGTTCTTGCTCTAAATCGTGTTCTCCAATACCGTGAGAATTCAAAGGACGATCACAAACTAACGGTAGCGTTGAAGCTGGAAGGTATTGTGGGTAGCAGTCCGCAGATGAGGGCCTGCATTGATCTTCTTGCCCATGCTGCCAACAGCAATGCAAACGTTCTCATCGTCGGTGAGACCGGCACTGGTAAGGAACTTTTTGCTCAAGCGATCCACAAGAACAGCCTTCGGGCCAAAAAAAACATGGTGGTAGTTGATTGTGCGGCAATTCCTGAAACGCTTGTGGAAAGTTCGCTTTTTGGGCATGAGAGGGGGTCTTTCACCGGTGCAGACAGACCCCAAGAGGGCTTGATCAAGCAGGCTGATGGCGGAACGCTTTTCTTAGATGAGGTTGGTGAGCTCCCCGTGTCTCTTCAGAAAGCCTTTCTTCGGGTTCTTCAGGAACGCCGGTTTCGCCCCATAGGCGGTAAGCAAGAGGTGGAGAGCAACTTCAGGCTAGCCGCGGCAACAAACCGTGATCTCGATGAAATGAGTAAAACAGGCCAATTCCGCGAAGATCTCCTGCATCGTCTCCGGTCCATGACTATTGAGCTACCCCCATTGAGGCAACACACCGAAGACATCAAAGAACTTGCTATGTACTACACTGCCAAGATCTGCGAACTCTATGGAACAGAAACCAAAGGCTTCTCCCCTGACTTTTTTGATGCACTCTACGCGTACGAGTGGCCAGGAAACGTGCGAGAACTAATGAACACCCTCGAAGGAACGCTGAGCGGAGCACAGCATGAATCCATCCTGTTCCCCAGGCATCTGCCCACCCATATTCGCATCAAGGTTGCCAGGGATTCAGTTGACAAGAGCAAAAAGTCTGCGCCTGAGGTAGGTTGGGAGGAAAAGCCGACCCCTCCCAAGTCGCCGGGAAAATTCGGGGAAGTCCGAAAAACCGCTCTTGAAGAAGTGGAAAAGAATTATTTTCAGGAGCTGATGAGACTCACGACAGGGAGCATCAAAGAAGCCTGCCAGATCTCGGGGCTGAGCCGAAACCGGTTGTACATCTACCTGAAAAGACATAACATCTCCAGATTTGGCTGGCCCTCCTCTGACAATTTCGCTTAAGTGTAACCTTTTCCATAACAATTGTTTTGCATCACAAAACACTTGTTCTTTCCCACGAAACATTCTTTGTCCTTTTTCTTCCTCTTAATCAGCGCCTACAATACCATAACTAGGTGAAATATAAAGATAAGCACACACCATGCTTCCATTGGCACGGCATTTGTATAATAGGGACGAGGCTATGAGGACGTCCGGGTCCTGTAGCTGATGAGATCTGGTGCTGGCAGCTTTTCACGAAAAGGTGGACCTGGAGTAAGCCTCAAGGAAATGTGAGAGTCAGAAGAATGAATGTGCTTTTCTATTCGAAGATGAAAGACGGACCCGGCAGACGGCTACAAAACGTGGTTGAAACGCAGGTTCCGGTGAAGGGCACCAAAATTTGCCGGGACATAGAAAGCCTTTCCTGCGAGCTTCGCCAGCCAGCCCACGGTCTGAGCCTTGCCATCATTCTTGCAGCCAGCAGGGAGGACCTTTTGGACATTCTCTCTATTGGTGATTTGCTCGGCGATCTTCGTATCATTCTCGTTCTGCCCGACGCAGAAAAGGACACTGTTGCGAAAGGCCACAAACTCCTGCCGCGGTTTTTGACCTACGCAGATGGTGATTTTCTAGATGTGGCGGCTGTACTGAGCAGGATGCTTGGAGATAGTTACCTCAGAAAAGGAGCAAAAGGGTATGGATATTCTGCTTGTAGAAGATGATGTGGAAGTTGCTCATACTATCGTCAAGAATGTTGAACAGTGGGGTCACAGAGTTGAAACCGCGGCCACGGGAAAAGAGGCCCTGGAAAAAGGCCAGAAGCAAGGAGTTCGACCTGGCCGTGCTGGATATCTTTCTGCCTGACACAAAAGGTTATGACTTGATCCCCCGGCTGAAAGAAGTCCGGCCTGACATGTGGTTCGTTACCATTACAGGCTACAACACACGGGAGCTGGAACTGACAGTCAGGCAACACAGGGTTGCTTATTTCATGACAAAGCCATTTGAGCCATTCGCGCTTAAAGCGGTCCTGGATCATATGGAAAAAAAGAGAAATGCGTCCCCGTAATTCACCACAGAGACACAGAGAACACAGAGATGTAATTCTTTCAGTATTCCCCGCAGGGGACTGTATTTTTTCAATGCCGTCGTCTCCCGGCATTGAAAAAGAAGAAATCCTCAGTGCCCTCCGTGTCTCTGTGGTGAGGATCAGAGGTGAAAATCGTCGACTTGCTGGAGAATTCTAACGATCAATACGAGTAGTTAGATGAATAAACAAAAAAATAACAAGGAGGTGAAAAAGACATGACAGAAGCCCAGACAATGGACCAGGCGGTCAAAGCTGCCACCCAAGGTATGCCGCCGCAAGGCACCGGCGAGGTAGAGACCACCAGGGCCCGGGAGGGTAAATACCTGACCTTCTCCCTGGACAAGGAAGAGTACGGCATCGGGATCTTGCAGATCAAAGAGATCATTGGGATGATGACGATCACCCCGGTTCCGCAGACACCGGAGTTTGTAAAAGGCGTGATCAATCTTCGCGGCAAAGTAATCCCCGTGGTGGACTTGAGGCTGCGGTTTGGTCTCGAGGCAACCGATTACACGGAGCGCACCTGTATCATCGTTGTGGAGATGACAGGCAAATCCGGCACCGTGCAGATCGGTATCGTGGTGGATTCAGTCTCTGAGGTCTTGAGCATCAAGGGAGATGACATCGAGGACACCCCCACGTTTGGCACCAAGCTGAACACCGAGTATATCCTTGGCATGGCCAAGATGGAGGGTGGCGTAAAGATCCTGCTCGACATCAACAAGGTGCTCAGTGCCCAAGAGATTGCCGCTTTAGAGAAAGCGGAATAGCTGCGCTCTGGTTGAGTAGTTAAATCGTTGAGAGGTTGAGTAGTGGTACAGTCGAGTCGTTTACAACTTAACGACTCAACAACTCAACGAAAAACAAAATAAAAGGAGGCAAAAAGAAATGAAATTGACAAAAAAAATACTGGCAATTATGGCAATCCTTGCTTTTCTTGTCGCCCCGCAGGTGATTATGGCTGCGTCTAAGCCTTCCCCTGACGAGGCCATTCAAATGCTCAAGGACGGTAATAAGCGTTTTGTCGAGGGCAAGTCAAGACATCCCAATACCTCCGCGGCGCGACTCTATCAAGCCGGAACGGAAAATCAGGGCGATCATGCTTATGCTACCGTCATTACCTGTTCAGATTCCCGCGTGCCTGTTGAGAGAGTCTTTGACGCGGGCGTGATGGACACTTTTGTCATTCGCGTAGCCGGCAATGTTTGTGACACAGACGAAGTTGGCTCGATCGAATATGGCCTGGCCCATGTGAACACCCCGGTGTGTGTGATTCTTGGTCATACCCAGTGTGGTGCGGTAACAGCGGTTACACATGCGGTCCATGGCACGGGGCATGCGCTGGAGCTCAATATCCCTCCATTGGTGGATAATATCATACCCGCAGTAAAACGGGCGATGGCACAAAATCCAGGCGTACACGGAGACTCCATTATCCCTTATGCCATCATCGAAAATGTATGGCAAGGGGTGGAAGATCTCTTTATGAAAAGTCCTTCCACACGAAACATCGTAAAGAGCGGAAAGGCCAAAGTGGTTGGCGCGATCTATGATGTGGGCACAGGAAAGATCAAATGGTTGCCTGAGTTTCCGGTTGCCCAAATTCTTAACAGGGTAGAGGCAAATCCTCGCAGGGAACTAAATGCCATGGCAGGTGCCGGCCACGGAGGTACAGCAGCCCACGGAGCGGCCCAGGGGACTGGACATGGCAAAGAGTCGGGGCATGTTGAAATCAAGCCCGTGCCGGTCACTCTGGCCGATGGGGAGACCATGAACGTGTTGCGTACCGATTGGCTGAAGCAAGCACAAGAGGTGCATCTTTCCACAGAAAAGGCCAGTTTGTCAGGTTCTTTCTGGACGATCATTGGTATCCTGGCCGGCTTGACAATACTGGGTCTGATCCTGATCTTTGGCGGTACGTTTAACCGGTTTGGCGTCAACCTTAAACTCTATACCAGCTATGGAAGCCTTGTCCTTCTGGCTGTCATATTGGGCGTGGCAGGTTACTTTTACATTAGTAAAGCAATTGGTGCCGCTCACCTGGAAGCCGCGTTCCTGGAACTCGATCTGATGGCCGGTGAAATGCACGTCGGACAAAACGAGTTCATCTTGCACGGCATTGAGAATAAGGCCTATGGAGAAAAAATGATAACCGGTGTTGAGGAAGTCATTGATGAATTCAAAGAAGATTTAGAAGCTATAAGGGCCAGCAGCCAGTTTGATACCGAGCACGCCCGTCAGCTCGGCGAGCTGGAAAAAGGGGTTGGTGACTATGCCAAAGATTTGGAAGAGGTCGTCAAGTCATTTCATGAGGTTGAAGAAATCAAGGAAGAACTTGACGAACTGGGCGAGAAGGTCGACGAGGCATTGGAGGAAATGATCGCCCACCACGAGGCTGAGCTTGAGAAACTGGAGGCCGAGGGCACTGACCAACAAGGCATAGCCTATCAGACCCGATTAGTAGAACATCTGAATAAGGCGGAAGTATTGGCGCTCAAGGTTTCTCACGACGAAGTTGAGTTTATGCTGGACAAAAATGCGGACCTCGTGGACAGAATGGCCGAGAACATGGGTCTGCTCATGGGTTATCTGAAGGTCTTAGACGAGGAGATTCAAGACTCCAAGGAAAAGGCACAGCTCAGCAAAGTTGAAGAGGAATTAGCGGTTTTTGCTGCGAAGCTGAAACTGCTGATCAGGGATGAGGCCATCATAGAGAAGGATGCCTCTGAAATGGTCGAGATTCTGCACGGGATCCAAGCCATTACCGCCCGTTTGGCCCATGAGGGAGAGGTGAAGGCCGATGGCATGGAAAGGGAAGCCGATATTGCTCTGATTGTCCTGATTGTTATAGCTCTGGTGATCGGGACACTTCTTTCCATCTTTGTCGCCAGAGGTATCTCTAAGCCCATCAATCGGGCTGTCGAAACCCTTAGCGAGGGAGCAGACCAGGTAGCTGCTGCCTCAGGCCAGGTATCATCTTCCAGCCAGCAGTTGGCAGAAGGCTCAGCAGAACAAGCTGCATCTTTGGAGGAAACATCTTCATCTCTTGAAGAGATGGCCTCCATGACCAAGCAAAACGCTGACAACGCCAACCAAGCAGACAACCTCATGAAAGATGCCAACAGGGTGGTTGGTCAGGCCAATGAGTCCATGGGCAGTTTGACTACCTCCATGGAAGAAATCACCAAGGCAAGTGAAGAAACCTCCAAGATCATAAAAACCATTGACGAGATCGCCTTTCAGACGAACCTTTTGGCCTTAAATGCCGCTGTTGAGGCAGCCAGGGCAGGTGAGGCCGGTGCAGGTTTTGCCGTTGTGGCAGATGAGGTAAGAAACCTTGCCCTGCGCGCTGCAGATGCTGCCAAAAACACGGCTGATCTGATCGAAGGCACGGTAACCAAGGTCAAGGACGGTTCAGAGCTTGTAACCAAGACCAACGACGCCTTCACCGAGGTGGCCACGAGCGCTTCCAAGGTGGGCGAGCTGGTCGGTGAGATCGCAGCAGCCTCCAGTGAGCAGGCCCAGGGCATTGAAGAGGTAAACAAGGCCATGGCCGAGATGGACAAGGTAGTCCAGAGCGCTGCTGCCAATGCGGAAGAGTCTGCTTCTGCCTCTGAAGAGATGAACGCCCAGGCAGAGCAGATGAAGTCGGTTGTGGGAGAGCTGTCAATCATTGTAGGTGGTAGTGGCAGTCAAACAAATGGGGAGCGCACGCACTACACTCCAGGTGCAGGACGAACCACTGTTGCCCCAAGAGCTGGTACTGCAATCCACAAGGCCCTTGCCGCACCGGCAAGAAAGGCCCAAGGCAAAGAAGTGGCAGTTCCTCAAGCAAAGCAACCACCAGCCGCAAAAGCCAGGGAAGTCAAACCGGACGAGGTCATTCCTATGGAAGAAGAAGAGTTCAAGGACTTCTAGTTTGGTTGGGTAGTCAAGTTGTTAAATGCTTGAGTAGTTGAATAGTAAGGGAGGCAAGGGGCAGGCCAATTCTGTCTCTTGCCTCATCAGCTATTGACAACGGACAACTAAGAACGATCAGCCAACACCACCAGATGCGAGACTATTACGGTCGCTTTGGAGGGCCACAGGAGATATGCACGTTTCCAACAAAAAGAAATATGAAGTCTCAGGTCCTGCCTATTATGACCCACTCATAGCCAAACAGAAAAGGCATGTTCGCCAGAATCCAAAGGATGTCCAAGCGTGGTTGGAACTCGGCCGCCTCCATGAAGCCAAAATAGATATGACCAATTACTTTGCCAAACGTAATTTTCTTATCCGCCATTTTCTTCCTATGTATGTTCTGTTGATTTCAGGGGGAATAGTAACATTGAGCATCAGCATTTCCAGTCTTCCGCGACTTTCCTGGCAATCTGTTGGGCTAATATTTATCGTAATAATCGTAGCTGTCGTCTTTTCCACACGACTGTGGCTTTTGAGATGTCCGGCATCTGGCAGCAAATACTTCAAAAAAGCAATTGGACTTGGTCCCGACTGTGGTGAGGCCTACATGCATCTGGGTTTGATTGCCCTCAGAAGGTATAAAAAGCACAAAGGGTGCCGCTTGTTGGAACAGGCCATACGATTAGGGATAAACAATAACAGAGTGGAACGAGAGTTGAAGTCTCTGTATGAAAAAGAATTTGTGGCCTTTTTCAACCAGAGGACTGACAGAGAAATCAGGCAGCAGGAGACCATTGACAGCCAGCAGGAGGAGATAAGAAACCTTCATTCTGTGGTGGCTTCTCTTCAAGGAAGGACCGAAAGTCTATGCGCCAGAGCGGATCAGGCCAAATGGGATGCCAACCATAAGACGAAGTCACTGGCCAAGGAGATGAAAGACCGTATCGCAGGTATTCGACAGGGCTATGAAGAACAGATTGCCAATTTGAGGCAGAGCAAGGAATCACAGGAGCAAGGCAAAGAGTTAGCTGAAAGGGATTTTGTAAGATTGACTACAGAAATTATGGAAGCAAAGGCTGAACTCGCAGGGCCATCTGTTGCTGAGGCGGCCAGGACTGTTGAAGGCATTCTAGGTTCACGCCTGTGGAAAACACTTTCGGAGCACACGAGATTGTATATAGCCACAGCAGAGCATATATATGCCATGTTTAATGAGCGGGAAGAAAAGGCTGATTATAGCCTTGTTGGCATGGAGCTTTGCAAGGCATTGGAGACTGAGATAAATAGATCCCTTGTTCAGCCTTTTGTGGAACATCTCAACGGGAACAAACAGGACTTTCTCAAGCTCAATCACATAGGAGAGAAAAACGGAAAACCGCTATATTTCAATTATCTGGCCCGGACAATTGACAGGGAACACTATCCAGAGGTGACTTCACTGACTCTTGGGCAATACCACTTTCTCCTGAAACGGACCCTGCAGGGCGAATACGCCCTAAAGGACTACGGTAGTTTTCTGGACAAAGTCTGCTCTGCTTCGAAGCCCATAATTGGAAAAAGCTTTTTGAAAAGATTAGAAACCGTAACCAAAAGATATCGAAACGCCATCGCACACCGGTCACCTATGAACAAGAAGGAATATCACCACCTGCGCGAGTTGATATTTGCTGGAAGGAAAGCCCTTCTGAAAACGTGTTGCAGCGTCCTGATGAAAGGGCTTTGAACCGAGTGTCACGTAACGGAAACTCGTGTACTTGAAATGACCACATGCCTGTAAATATGGAAATGTAAAGGGCATCCCGAAACTTACACAAAAATGTCTGTTCAATTTGTGAAAGTAATGATAACGTAGGCCGAAGAATGTTACAGTTTGAGTGGGATCGTCAAAAAGCTGATCGCAATGCGACGAAACATCGTGTAACGTTTCAGGAAGCAGCAACAGTGTTTGCTGATCCTCTTTCAATTACGTTTCCTGATCCAGACCATTCGCTTGACGAGGAGAGGTTTGTCACGTGGGTATGTCTGAGAGGGGTAAGGTTCTTATTGTAGCGCACGCTGATCGTGAAGATCGTATCCGCATCATCAGCGCACGCCGAACGACACGTGGTGAAAGGGAGTTTTATGAAGAAGGAAAAGAATGACCTTCAAGAGGATGACCTTCGTCCGGAATATGACCCTTCAAATCTTTCTGGAGCTGTCCGCGGGAAGTATTCCGAAAGGTATCGAGCTGGCACGAATCTTGTTCACCTCGACCCCGATGTTGCCGCCGTATTCAAGAGTGATGGCTCCGTAAACAAGGCACTACGCTCGTTGATAGAGTTGGCAAAGTCCCAAGTCGGCTGACCATGAAGTCGTCCAACATCAGTCTGTGTTTTATTGTCCAGTATCGTCTGTACATTCGTTCCGAGCGTTCTTGACGGAAAAGTAGAAGAGCGCCATCCGCCCAGAGCGTGCGCAAGCCCTCAGTGACAATCCTTTGAAAAATTGGGGCGAAGTCTGCGCCCTCGCAATCACAAAGTCCCTTTCTGCAACTAGCATTGAAATGTCAAAGGCGACCTAGGATTTTTCATGGAAATATCAGAGATATCTGGTAGGGCCTTGAACCGGAGTCAGACGACTCCTGGCCACAGGCTGTAACCTTTTGAAATTTTTCTTGAGATACTGCCTTGAGCGTCTCTAACGCCCTGGTCTGCGATCGGTTCAAACCATCTTGAATCGATATTTCCCGGACCTCTTTGCAAATGTCCATCAGAATTGGAAGGTCATTGTTGTAAAAAGATCGCCATTCCACTGGCTTAGGTAGCCTTGTGAAAATTTGCTCTACCTGTTGCATAAATTTATGCAACAGCCGGTCTGCCTTTTTAGAAACCCTTGAGCCTCGAATCTTGCTGCTTCTTGCCGAATGCAGCCCCCCTAAGAAGGTTTTCACTCGATCTGCCGGAGTCTTGCCCATCGTGGCATATTTTTTATCCTGGATGAGTTCCGCATCGACAATTTCCACAATGGCTTCAATAGTCTCAATGGCAGAATTTAGGGCAGAGCCCAGATGTGGGTTCTGCCCTTTTCTGTTCAAGCCACAATTGCCATCACATGATGCTGTGCCGCAGAAAAACTGTTTTGAGATAGTTTTGAAATCTATGATTCTCGAAGTTACAGCCCCACCTTCAGCACGAGGTAGGTTTGGGAATCGCGCTCGCTGTCGGTGACGCTGCGGGCGATATCTAATCCAACCACAAGAGGGAGTTTCCCGAGGATAAACATCTGCAGTCGAACCCCGGCGCCCACACTCACTTCCGCACCAGATATGGAGTCGCTGTCATCATGATGGCGCCAGATTTCTCCGGCATCCACAAAGGTAAGGGCCAGCAACTGGTGGAAGTGAAAAAAGCTCCAGGCCGTGGTGGTACGACGGATTACGTAGGCAGGATAGCGCAGTTCTAAGGTGGCAGCCCACATCTTCTCGCCGTAAAACTCGTGATAGTCATAGCCCCGGAGACTGTCTGAGCCACCCAGGTGAAAAAGACGGGGATCATCCTTTTTCACCCCACCGCGGAGACTACAGGCTGCGACAAGACGCTGGCCATATCGGAAATATCGGCTCAGATCCATGTTGGCATAGAGCCGCAGGTCTGCGGTATAGCTCTCAAAGTCCTGCTCACTGCCCAAGGCATCGTTTCCGACTTGGGCGGTCAGATTCACCTGAGTGCCGGAGATGGTTTCCAAGACATGGTACTCTGCTGTATCTCGCACCAGGCTCACAGAGCCGCTGTTAAGGCGGGTTGTGTCATCCGGCAGCTCCACTGATTCCACGAAGTAGGCAAAGGAGATACGATGGTAAAAATCAAATGGCCAGTTGACAAAAACACTGCCGCCTACGTCCCTGATCCAGTCATCCTCATCGTCGTCGGTGCCGCCGATGTCTTCAAAGTAGGTATTTTTGTCAAAAAGATTTGCGCCAAGGGCTGGATACAAGCCCAGATAAGTGTATCCCAACAGCAGTTGTTCTTTGCCACTTTTGGTGCCAACCCCGCCGCGAGCACTCAGCCTGTGCTCTCCCATGTCGCTGCTGGTGTCCAAGTCAACGCCGGGGATTGCACCGTCCTTCTCATTGTAGTCCAGATAGGGGAAAAAAAAGTCAGCGGAAAAGCCTCCGCGGTAGTCCTGCTCCTCATATGCGCCTGCAGGAGTAGTAACAGCAAAGACAAAAAGGCCCAGTAGGGCCAGCAGAACGTTCCAAGGCCACTGAGACAGACACGTGCAAGGGCTGATGGCTTTTGTCATGACTACCATACGACTAAGGGCGCCTTGTTGGGCATTGGTTGTTCAAAGATCCTGTATTGCCCGTGGCGAAAATAACTGAACAGCAGACTCTGGCCGTCAGGGCTTACCTGTGGCGTGAAAATGCCGCCCACAACCTGGGACAATCCCGAACTCGTCCCGCTGTTCAGGTCCATGCGATACATGTTGAAAAAACCGTCCGGGTCGGAAACGTAAATGACTGCTTCAGAACCGGGGATAAAAACAGGAGACAGTTCATCATAGGGCGTGTCAGTCAGACGCGTCTCATTACCACCTTCAGTATCCATCAACACCAGGTCATACTGCTCATGATATTCTCTGGAAAAGACCACAAAACGTCCGTCTGACGACCACCGAGGGCCGGTCTCGTCGTTAGGTGTCCGGGTCAAGGCGGTGACATGACCGTCTGCAAGCCGAATCTTGTAGATATCGGAAATACCGTTTATGGTTGCAACAAATCCCACCTCTTTGTCACCAGGCAGAAATGAGGGTTGGCGATTGTTGCGAAATCTTTGTTCAACACGATCGAACTTGTTTTGCTCCAAGTCGCAGACAAAAAGATCGCTCCGGTTGTCGTCATCGCTGATAACTACCAAGCGACCACCGTCGTGGGACCAACCGACAGTAGAAAGCTCCAGACCCCGCTCCTTGACCTTTCGCATCTCGGCGGTAGTGAGATCAAGCACGTACAGGGAAAAATAGAACCCCTCGTTCTGCCAATCAGACAGGAAGGCCACTTTACTTCCGTCAGGACTGTATACAGGAAATCGGTTCCAACCCTGGTTGGCGCCGATGAGCCTGGCCCGTGGTGACGGGTCCTGCCACCCCTTTCCGCCCACCCTGAGGCGTGTGTCGGCATATTTTTTCCACGCCTGCACAAAGGCCCTTGGCCCCATGCCAGTAACTTCCAAAAGGGCATTGTAAAGATTCAGCCTGTTCCTGATCAGCTTCATCAGGCGGGCAATGCATTGCTTGCCGTACGTGTCCGCCAGAAATTGAATCAAAAGGTCACTCTGGTGGTACGCCAGGTGAATCTGGTGCGGGGCAAGATGGCTGAATCCTCGCAGCTGGTTTATCGGAATGAGCTTGTTATCCATGACTGCATCTCGCACGTACATGGCGGCCATGCTGTCCCATGCCCCTGATTCGTATTCGGCCACCCCTTCCATGAACCACAGAGGAGAAAGCACTGCAGTAAGAAGAAGCTGCAACGAGCGGTACGGGCCCTGAAGCAGATGCTTGAGTTGGACGGCATGCGTTATCTCGTGCAGAGCCAAACGCTTGAGGTGTCTTTGGCCACTGTGCACGGGAAACACGACTCGTTCCTTGAAAAATTCTGTAAAGCCACCACTGCCCTCAACCAACCCAGCCGCAATGTGTGTGGTCTCATACTCTTCCTGGGACGGGTAGATGAACACGGGAATGGTCTTGTCAGAGTCAATGCCAAGGTCGCCGTAAATACGGCCCAGATGGAAATCATAAATTTCGGCTATTTGCAACGCATTTTGTTTGAGCTCTTGAGGATAGATGATGCGAAAGTGATCGCCCTGGATCTGCTTCCACCGATAGCGGGCATCGCTTATCTTGTTTTTGCCAAAAAGGCCTTCTGCCCCGGTGACCGTCAGGTGGTCCCTTGCGCAGGAAAGGGTAGCCAGCAGACACAGGGCAACCAGCAAATAGGTGAGAGACCGCAGCTTTTGTGAAGGCTTTCGCGTCATTGTCATTTTAGGACTTGCGCAAAAATAACCTCGCAGAATTGGCGCTCAGATTTGGGTCGGATTTGGCCGATCCGATTGAGCAAAACCACAGGAATAGCTAGCTATTTCGCGGGTTTTGCGAATGAGGTATCGGCAAAAGATGGCCTGAAGCTGAGATGCAAAAATGTGAAGTTATTTTTGCGCGAGCCCTTAGATCCTGTTACGATCTTCTTTGTCAATCAACAATCCATACCCCGCTGTCCTTGGCGTGTTCTACTATGTAGTTTGAAATACCTCCGGAAAAGGGTACGTGAGGTCTTGATGCAATCTTTTTCCCTAAAATAATGGATCCGAATTGTCCCTGCTTCATTTGTTCGAGTATGTCCTTTGCCACACTCTTTTTGTTTGTGGCCATTCTTGTTTCGATATCATTTTCATCCATGCCAGTGGCCTGCAATTGCTTCTTGGCCTGAACCAGAAAATTTTGCATCCTTTTTTCAGCCATTTCCGTGCCGTGCACGGCCGTAAAAACACCAAACAAGACAACCTTCTTGCCGGGACCGATCATGTGGCCTGCATATTCAACAACATCAAGAGAATTTTCCGACCCATCCACGACGATCAAGATTTTCTCCCATTTCTTCTTCTTTTGCTTCAACTGGATATCTACATTCTTTCTTTTGAACTCATTCCACCTGCGACACGTTACCGGTTCATCCTTGATGACACTCAGGAGACAATTGTGGCAGCACCTGCAGGACAAGATCTTGTCTTCTTTTCCCTCCAAGGCCTTCCTCGGCCAAAGCGGATCCGCAAACAGACTTCGAGCAAGCCCTATGAGATCAGCTTCATTGTTTCTGAGCATCTTCTCCGCAAGCGCAGGCCTGACAACCCTTCCACTAGCAATAACGGCAGTAGTGAAGACGACCTCTGATATCTTTCTGGCCAAGTCGGCAATGTAACCCTCCTTTCTGCATTGATTCATGACCTCCGGCAAAAAGAATGATTCGTACGTGCCCGCCGTTACAGAAAGATAGGCCACGGCCAGTTTTTCCAAGTTCTGGGCAAATATCTTGGCCTCTTCAATACCAAATCCACCCACAAGCCACTCATCTGCCAAGAAACGGTATCCCACGGGGAAGTCGCGTCCGACAAATTCTTTAACTGTTTCGACTACTTCTAGTGGGAACCTCATTCTGTTTTCCAGGCTTCCGCCGTAGCCATCCGATCTCTTGTTGGTTCTGGGAGAAAGAAACTGGCCAAGAAGGTACCCGGTGGCCCCGTGCAGTTCCACCATGTCAAAACCGGCCTTCTGAGCCCTCAGCGCCGCTTGCCCATATGCTTGCTTGACAGATTCAATTTCTTCCGGAGTCATGCCGTGGCGGCACCTCATCACCGCCGACAACAGATTGTTCGCCAGCCGCATCTGGTGTCGGCCTGCGACCTCCTCGCCGATCCAGCCCAGACTACTCAATGCCGATGACACCTCCATGGTTACTGGAGAAGGCGACAATCGCTTTTTGACTTTTGCCCAGCGCCCCGCATGGTTGATCTGCAAACAAGCAACAGCCCCAGAAGACTTGATAACTTCCGCCAGTTCGGCTAACCCTGCGATGAAACGATCTTCATCGATTTTCAGGGTCCTTGGGGCCATTGTGCCGGACTCTGCCACTACGGCATTGGCCACCACAATCATTCCCACACCACCAAGGGCTATCTCGCGGTAGCGATCAAGGAGCATCTGGCTTACGCTTCCATCTTCTTCAGCATAACCCCAGAACATCGGTGCCATAGTCAGACGATTATTGAGTGTCACACCTGAGAGTTCAAAAGGGCTGAAAAGCAGCGGATACTTTCCGGTGCCTGAAACTGCCTTTTCAGATTCTATCTTGAGGCCTGAGATATGGGCCTTTATGATACGCTTAGCTTCTGGACCAAGTTGTTTGAATCTCACTCCAACGCGATTGAAAAGCATGTGCAGCGGCTGAATCCATACGACCTCGGCCTTAACTTCTATGGGCCTTTCGTCCGTGTCGAAGACTCTAAACATGAGGCGCAAATCAAGTCCGATTCTAAAAAGATAATCCACCTCAAAACACATACCTCCAAGGCTCAGGTTCTGTATGGTGGCATAAAAAGAAGAGCCCTGCACAACCCCCTCAATCTGGCCATAGAAATCTTTCCGCGCATGCCTTCTTCTTTTTCTATGATCACTGTGATTCATTGCGGGGTTATTGTTGATAAATTCAATAGGTTAACAGACAGTTTTCGCAAAACCGAGATGAAAATCACCAATACTGTAGCACAAAGGTCAAAGTTTGGCCAAGCACCCTTGACGGCTTCGTAAAAAGTCCATCTGCGGCGTTGTGCTTCATCTTTCGTCATTCCGACGTACGAAAAGTACGCCTCATTCCTCAAGATTCGCGCGCCTTGCATATGAACTTCCAACGAACTTAAATCGTCGCATGTGCGACATTGTCAGTATTTTCATTTAGTTGAACCAATGCAAAGCCAATCTGGGATCTTAAGTCAAGTTCGTTGCTGACAGGAGGCCGCGAAGCGGCGTAAACCAGCTTTTTACGAAGCCGTCTGTTTATTGACTTTTTACGAGACCATCACCCTTGAAGTCCACAGCTTTTTGTGCGCTACTGAAAAGCAAGCCTAAAGGTTTTCCGAGCCTGGCCGATAAGACTTTAATAACGGTCAACAGCCTGGAAATAGCGAAAAAGGCAAACCTCTCGAAAGATTGGGACGCAAAGCCTCCGGCCCGCAGAAGACGGGTAGCGGGGTTGCCCTACCGACAAGCTGCGCGATACCCCAACCCATTCTCTCGTGAGGAGGATGGGTTTTCTATTTGCGCCTAACATAGTCTTTTACAAAAATCCACCAAAGGAGACGGAAAATGAAGAATGAGAAACAGAAAAGGGGCTGGTTCAAAAGGTTTGTGGAACGTCTGGAGAAAACCCCAACGTGTAATGCTCATGATCGGAACCGTCGGGACGCCAGGACGAATCCGGTGAGACGCAGGGGGTAGGCTGCCGATAGCGATTTTTGTTTCTTGACAAAATCAACACACCCCCACCCTTGCTTGCCAATAGTCAAAAACATGACACATCACCCGACTTATCTCACCCGCATGCCGATGCTGGGCACGCCAACAAGGTGAAATTACACAGCATCATCACCCAGTGACATTGCGGCACGATTCCTGCTAGCCGCTTAGAGGCTGAAGTGATCTCACATTCTAACCGGTATCAGCGCAGAAGGGAGAGTTCGTCCATGGAATTTGATCAAGAGACCGTTGACAGTTTTATGATAGAGTTCCGCGAACACATTGAGGAGGCCGTCCGGCATATTCTGCTTCTGGAAAACAATCCCCAGGATGCTGAGGCTATACACGCCTTGTTTCGAAGTTTACACACCATAAAGGGAAACGCAAGCGTTCTTGAGCTCGAAAGAATATCTCGCTTGAGTCACGAAGCTGAAACACTCCTGGACAGCATTCGAGAACAAACCATAGAGATCAGTTCAGACATCATCGAAACTCTATTGACAACTGCCGACGCGCTAACAGCCTTGGTGGATGAGGCTCAAGGTGCGGGCACATTTGATGAATCTAAGATAGATGACCTCATACAAACGATTTCGGGCTATTTACCACGTGAGGCACCCCTGAAGAAAAAGCCGCATCCTGTGCAAAAAAAAGGAGCAAAGCTTTCAGCACAAGGCAGCTCTGCCCCAAACAAAATCCTGGTTGTGGATGACGAAAAAACTGTACGTGACGTGTTGGAAGAGGCCTTTGTCAAGGCCAGCCATACGGTTCGTTGTGCAGACAGTGCAGAAGACTGTCTGGAGGCCTTGAAACAGGAAAACATTCAGGTCATGTTTCTTGACCTCAGACTGCCAGGGATGAACGGGGTAGATCTGTGCAAACAGATTCGAAAGGATAAACCCATTGCCGTCCTCTATGCCATGACTGGATACACCTCGCTCTTTGAGCTTGCCGATTGCCGAGACGCTGGTTTTGACGACTATTTTACAAAGCCCTTTGACCTAAAAGTGGTCTTGAAGGCAGCCGACGATGCCTTTGACAAAATTCACCGCTGGAAAAGCCAGTAACCGGATGCAAATCCCGACCGGTCGGGATTTGCGAAGCCGTCAACAATAGGTTGCAAAGGGGTGTCACAGACAATGACGGATGAATACACGGAAAAGAGAAAGTACGAGAGAATGGCATCGACCGGGGTTTTCAAGCTCTATACCAGTGTCACCCGCGCTGCGTACACAGCTCAACTCAAAGATGTCAGCAAGGGCGGTGCTTTCGTCAAGACAAAACACATACCCAAGGTAGATGAAACCATTACCTATGCTGTTCTAGATAGCGACAACAGGGATCTTGTCGTCGGAAACGCTCGGGTTGCCTGGTGCAAGGAGCGTGGCCTCAAGGAAGACAGGGGTTTTGGGATGGAACTGGAAAAGAAACTTGCCGGTGACATACTAACACATCTTACCCAAGACTGACGGCTTCGCAAGTCCCGCTGTGTCCAGACATGTCGGGATTGCGCTGCATCCTTGACGGCTTCGCAAAAAATCCAACTTCTGCGTTGCGCTGCATCCTTCGTCACTGCAGCGTACAGTAACTACGCCTCATTCCTCAGGATTTGCGCCCCTTGAATTTGGAGCTTTTTGCTTTGCCGTCTGATTCGGACTTTTTACGAGACCATCATCCTTGAGACCGTCAAGATTGCTGAACTACAATAATTCTTCCGCCCGATTCTCGGCCGGCCCGGACGGATCCGCGGTCTCAGGCTCGTCGGCTTCCTCTGCCCCAGAAGCAACTGTCTCTTCTTCAGCTTCCCCGGAAGCAGCTTCTTCGTCTTCTCCGGAGGCTTCTGTTGGTGTCTCCTCTTCCGGTTCTGGTGCGGCCTCCTCGGTTACCGTTTCTGCGTCTGAGTCTGAAGGCAAAACTTCCTCTTCTTGTTTGTCTTCACCCTCTTGGGCTTCATCGTCAGCTCCTTTGACCGTTTCAGCAGACTCCTGAGAACCCTCCTGTGAAACCGTCTGACTGGCCGTCTTTTCTTTCAGCAACTCACCCAGACTGGATGGAGATCCCTTGTAATTGTTCAAGTAGTCGGATACGAGGTCATGCTCTTCATCAACTTCCAATTGCTTGATCGAAAGACCTATGCGCCGCTCCTTGGGGTTAACATTGAGCACTTTGGCAGACACGATATCTCCGACCTGAAACCTGCCAACAGGGGTCTTGATCTTTTCTCTGCTCACCTCTGAAACATGGACCAAACCTTCAATGCCTTCCTCCAGCTCAACAAAAACACCGAAGTCAGTGACATTTGTTACCGTGCCCGTGATCCTGCTTCCAACCTCGTATCGTTCTGGGATAGTCTCCCAGGGATCCTTTTCAAGCTGCTTGACCCCCAGGGAAAAACGCTCATTCTCTTTATCGATGTTGAGCACAATGGCTCTGATTTCCTCTCCCTTCTTGTATAGTTCCGAAGGGTGCTTGATACGTTTGGTCCAGGACATGTCAGAGATATGGACCAAACCGTCAATTCCCTCATCAATGCCGATAAACAGACCAAAGTCCGTAATATTCTTGATCTTTCCTTCTATAGTAGTACCAATAGGATATTTTTCGGCAATCACATCCCACGGATTTGGCACCACCTGCTTCATGCCCAACGAGATTCTTCTCTTGTCAGCCGCAACATTTAAGACCACTGCCTCTACAGTCTCTCCAACCGACACCAACTGGGAAGGATGTCGAATCTTTCTCGTCCATGACATCTCCGAAACGTGGATCAGGCCCTCGACCCCCTTTTGGAGTTCCACAAATGCTCCATAGTCAGTAAGACTTACAATCTTGCCCGCAACGTGAGAGGCAATTGGATATTGTTCTTCCGCCGCTTCCCACGGATCCGGCGCAAGCTGCTTCAAGCCAAGGGATACGCGTTCCCGCTCCAAATCCAGGGTTAATGCCTTCACGTTAATTTCATCGCCCACCGAAAACATCTCGGAAGGATGACTAATGCGGCCCCAGGACATGTCTGTAATATGCAGGAGACCGTCAATGCCTCCCAAATCCACAAAGACCCCGTATTCAGTAATATTCTTGACGACACCTTCCATGACCTTGCCTTCATGTATGGTGGCAAGGGTCTCGGCACGCTTTTCCTCTCGTTCCTTCTCAAGGACCGCGCGCCTGGACAACACCACATTGCTCCGCTTTCTATTGAACTTTAGGACCTTAAACCCAAAGGTATTTCCCACCAGTTGGTCAAGGTCCCGGACTGGTCGAAGGTCTACCTGAGAGCCGGGCAAAAAAGCGGGCACACCGATGTCAACCGAAAGCCCACCTTTCACACGACTCGTTATGACTCCTTCTACAATGGCATCTTGCTCGTAAGTATTCTTAATATCGTCCCAAACCTTGATTCTTGAGGCCTTTTCTTTGGACAGCCGCACCGCGCCGTCTTCGTCCTCCCAGCGCTCCACCATGACGTGAACGGTATCGCCGATGTTTACCTCAACATTGCCGTCTGGTCCTGTGAATTCAGAGATAGGGACTTGTCCTTCAGACTTGGATCCGATATCCACCAACACGAATTCCTTCTCGGCCTGAATAATCTTGCCCTGAACAACCTCACCTTCCTGCACCCGCCTGATGCTCTCTTCGTACATCTCAACGATGGCGTCCTCACCTTCCTCCTTGACTTCAGGCTCTTCGATATCTGCCTCGGCCTGGCTCACCTCGCTGGAATCCGACTCTTCTTCCACGTCTTCTACGGGCTCTGTTTCATTTTTCTCTTGAGCTTCTGATGTTGATGTTTCGCTGCTTTCATCGGAAGATTCTCGGCCTTCTGTGTTTAGATCGTCTACGGACTCTGTTTCATTTTCCTCTTGAACTTCTGATGTTGATATTTCGCTGCTTTCATCAGAAGACTCTTGGCCTTCTGTGTCCAGATCGTCTGCTTGTTGTCCTGTTTCAATGTTTTTATCCAACCCGTCCATTAAGCCTCTGCCTCCTTTGCAATTTGTTAGTGCTCACCCGTAAATGGCCTCTTTTGCCCTTATATTGCACCCTGTCCCCCAATGCATCCCGCCCCTGGCGGGACAACGGTGCGGCCTTGTGTAAGGGTAAGATCTGCCACTTCTGAGCGTACACTTCTTGACTCAGTGCTGGACTGAGTCAACGGCATACCTGTAGTAAAAGTAATGTTAATACCAGCCATCTCAAAAAAAAACAAGCTTTATTTGAGTTTGGCTTCAGCTATGCTCGCCATCAGTTCAACAACTTGTTCGATTCCCAGGGAAGTGGAATCGATCCTGACCGCATCGTAAGCGGGTTTGAGCGGCGCCAATGTTCGGCTGGAGTCATCTTCGTCTCTTTTTCTCATGGCCCCTGCCACCTCCCCAAGGCTGATCCCGCTACCACTGGCTACTAACTCCTTGTGACGCCTCAGGGCACGGGTTTCGTGTTCGGCGTCCAGAAAGAACTTCACATCCGCCTCAGGGAATACAACGGTGCCTATGTCACGTCCTTCAAAGACCGAGCCCCCGTTTTTCCCTACCTCTCGTTGAATGCCAAGAAGGCACTCCCTGACAACCGGTCTTGCCGACACTGCGGAGGCGAACACGGTAATCTCGGGAGTTCGCAATTGTTCCGTTATGTCCTTGTCGTTCATGTACAGCCTTTGACCCTCTTGACTGTCTTCGAATCGAAACCGGAGGTGTCCGCAAATCCGCGCCAGACTTGTGTCATCATCTGGCGGGCACTTCTCGCCAATGGCTGCAAAGGCCACACCCCGGTACAAGGCACCCGTGTCAACATATTGATAGCCCAAGCGCCGGGCCAGCATGCGACTTACCGTGGACTTGCCCGCGCCAGAGGGACCGTCTATGGCTATTAAGGCTGCTTTCACCTACAGCACCTCTTTGAGCGCCTCAACAAAACGCCTGTTTTCCTCGGCAAGCCCCGCGTTTACACGGATGTAGGTAGGGTAGCCGTACGCGGTCATGGCACGAACAATCACGCCCCGACGAAGCATCTTCTCGTAAACCCCTTTGGCGTTCTGACGGACGTCTATCAGGAAAAAATTGGCGTGGGTCCGAAAGTACTGAAGCCCTATTTTGTCCATTTGCTCATACAAATAGTCCAGGCCCTGATGGACTGTACTGACAGTTTCCGCCAGAAAAGCGTCGTCATTCAAGGCCGCCAGTGCGCCAACCTGAGCAGGTGTATTGGTGTTGAAAGGCTGTCTGACTCTGTGGACAAGGCCTGCCAGGTCCTGCCTCATCACCCCGTAGCCCACACGAAGGCCGGCAAGACCATAGGCCTTGGAAAAGGTTCGTAAAGTGACCACCGTCTTGTCGCCATCCAAATACTCAAGCCCCACAGGACAGGCCTTGTCCCGCACAAACTCAACGTAGGCCTCGTCCATTACGAGCATCACTTCCGCAGGCACCTTGTTGAGAAAAGCCTCAAAGCGGTCTCTGGATACAATCGTTCCGGTCGGGTTGTTGGGGTTGTTCACAAAGATCATGCGTGTGCTCGATGAAATGCGTTGTACCATGCCTTCCAGATCAAGGGCGCGGTCCTTCAAAGGGACCTTCACAGGTCTGCCACCACGCGCCTGAACCATGATCTCATACATCAGAAACGAAGGCTCAGGCATGATTACCTCGTCGTCTACTTGAAGGAATGTGGCGGCCAAGAGCTCAATAAGTTCGTTGGACCCGTTTCCAATGACGATCTGATTAACCGCCACCCCCAGCTTTTCAGCCAAACGCTCGCTCAGGTGGTGGGTGTTTCCGTCTGGATAGCGGTGCAAATTCTTGAGCGAACTCATTATGGCTTCAACTGCCTTGGGAGACGGCCCAATAGGATTCTCGTTGGATGCCAGCTTGATGGAATCGCTGATGCCGTATTCTCGCTCCAGTTCTTCAATGGGTTTGCCCGCCACATAAGGCTTGAGTTTAGCAATATAGTCAGGCACTTTCATGATATCGACCTCAATATTTCGCGATTCTTGTCCAGCCTTTTTTTCTATCACAATTCATCTTGACGAGAAAGAAGTTTCAGCGATCGCGCTTGCAAATTCGCCCATATCATCCTATGTAGTCAGGCTGTTGGCAAAAAAACAGCTGCTGGATCCCCGATGCCGGATGCCCGATCCCAGATGTCTGAACACATCCGGCATCCGGGATCAAACACTCACGAATGACAATTGACCAGTGACCAATGACAAACCGACTACCACGAATAACGGAAAGCCAATGACACCAATTCAGACCGGCATAGACAGGCTACTTGCAGACCCGCCCGAATGGATCAAGGGCCGGCGACTGGGTCTTTTGTCAAATCCGGCCTCTGTTGATCGGCGATTTCAGCACGCCCGGTTTCTTGTTGCAGACCGATTCCACGGCCGGCTGAAGGCGCTGTTCAGCCCCCAGCACGGGTTTTTTGCGGAAAAGCAGGATAACATGATCCCGTCCAAGGACACGATTGATCCGGCCTTGGATATTCCAGTCTTCAGCCTTTACGGTCGAACCAGAACCCCTACCCCGGCCATGCTTGAACCCATAGACACCCTGGTTATCGATCTACAGGACGTTGGAACCCGCGTGTACACCTTTGTCTACACCATGGCTTTGTGTATGCAGGCGGCAAGCAGCCTCGGCAAAGAGGTGGTCGTGCTGGATCGGCCGAATCCTGTTGGAGGAATTTTCACGGAAGGCAATTGCCTGAGGCCTGGGCATGAGTCTTTTGTGGGCATGTATCCTATTCCAATGCGTCATGGTCTCACCATCGGGGAACTTGCTCTGCTGTTCAACACCCATTTCGCTATAGGCTGTGAACTCACGGTGGTTCCAATGGCCGGCTGGAAGCGTGAAATGCTGTTTGAGCACACGGGGTTGCCGTGGATACCCCCCTCGCCGAATCTGCCCACCCCCTCCGCTGCCCTTGTATATCCAGGCCAAGTGCTGTGGGAAGGGACCAACGTGTCTGAAGGTCGGGGCACCTCTCAACCCTTCGAGATATTCGGGGCACCTTTCTTGGACGTGGCACGGATAACAGAATGGCTGGCGGAGCACGATCTTGCCGGGATACGCCTTCGTCCCATCGCCTTTGAACCTACATCTAACAAGTGGCAGGAAAAACTGTGTCACGGCTTCCAACTCCACGTGACCGAGCCGAAGCTCTACTGCCCATACAAAACTACCCTGTGGCTGATACAAGCAGTGGTTTCGCTGCACCCCGGAGCCTTTGAATGGAAGCAGCCACCATATGAATACGAAACCGAAAAACTTCCCTTTGACATTATTACCGGAGATCCTGCGGTGAGAAAGGCCATAGAAGAAGGCTATCCCATAGACGATTTGGAACAAAGTTGGGGAAACGATCTCGCGATTTTTGAGGAAATCCGAAAACCCTACTTGCTTTACGCATGACCTGACACAAGGGCCGACAATGAGCGATCACACTGGTTGGAAGCGAATGATGTTTAAGGGGAACAAGGTGTGGCTCCGTGTGGACTCTGATCAACAGTCGGCCACGAAAGACAAGAAGGTCTTGATCAAGTATCAACTCGACCAGGATTATAAATACTGGGTGCCTGAAAAGGCAGTCCGGCCCATTGATCCTTCGCGCCTGAAAAAGAAGGCCCCCAAGAAAAAGCCCGGCACAAGGGCCAGAACGCACAAACCTGTGCAGCCTGCAAACGAAACGTTCGACGCCAAAACCATTGTAGCTTACACTGACGGCGCCTCTTCAGGCAATCCCGGACCGTCCGGTATCGGTGTTGTATTGCATTATGGGGACAAGCAAAAGGAGATCTCAAGACATATCGGCAGTTCGACAAACAATATCGCCGAACTCATGGCAATCAAGACGGCATTGGAGGCCATTCGCACAACTGACATCCCTGTACGCCTTCATACTGACAGCCAATATTGTTATGGTCTGTTGGTCCTTGGATGGAAGGCTAGACGAAACGAGGTCTTGATCAAGGCAATCAAGAAACTGATGACGCGATTTAACGACCTGAAAATACTGAAGATCAAAGGACATGCAGGGCTTGCTCTTAACGAACAGGCCGACCAGTTGGCGCGGGATGGTGCAAACCGTGATGGTCTCGTTTAAAGTCCGAATTAGACGGCAAAGCAAAAAGCCCCGCACTCACTCGCCCATGTGTGCGGGGCTTATCTGCATCATTGGTCGGGCCGGAGCCCAATACCTATTTTTTTGCCTTTTTGTCTTCCTTTTCGGATTTAAGATCCGAAACCTCTTTCTTCAAATCCTCAACGTCTTTCTTGTACTTGTCAACGTTGTTGGCAGAGGTCGTTGAGAAATCATTATCCTTACTCTTCCACGTGTCCTTCAGTTCGTCAAACCCCAGATAGATAGCCAACGCACCACCCGAAAGAAGGCCGAAGGGAATCGCCCCTGCAAGCAACTGCAAGAAGGGTTTCCACCATACAGCCATCCCTATGATTCCTAGGACCGCTGCAGCCGCACCACCAATCAATGTCTTCATGTTGCACCATCCTCCTTTTGCTCAGATATTTATGTACAGAACTTAGGTTCTCCAACGGCAAGGCATTTGACTGTGTAACATAAGCTGCGAGCCAAATCAAGGCAAAAATATAAGTCAACGCCTTTTTGAATCAAAAAGAGAGATAACCTTGTTGTCCGGGCTTGTTTCCCCCTCTTCGGAAACGCCGTCTGACACGGACGATTCAGCCTCAGGCAACTGAGGGCCCCTGACCTCCTCGATTCTCATTGCCAACCCGTTCATGGTAAAGGGTTCGCCGTTGATGTATTCCTCTTTTAGTATCCACACAGTCTCTGCAACAGGGATTTTCAATATCAACAGCCTAACCTGGAACCAGCCCGGTTTTGTATCGGCCAAGATGTCTTCGATGCGCGCGAACAAAACCGGCTGCTTTTGCTGGTAAATCAGTACAAGATCTCCCATTGTGGCCATCGGGTTGTCTTTAGCACATTATTTTCAAATTGACACGCGAAAAAATTGTGCTAATTTTATCTCCTTGTATTGGGACGTCGTCATAAACAACTCAAAGGATAGGCCATATTCTAACAATTTTCTCCAACAATAGAGACCTTTGAAAAATGCTCAATTTCGTTCAAGTTCAAGGAAGGCTCAAATCTTAACCACAGAAATACATTGAGTATTTCGAGGATTAAGATTTGAGCCTGACGCAGACACGGAGTGAAGCATAGCCCTAAATTGGGCGAAAGGGGGCGTTTTTCAAAGGGTCTCTAATATCGCCTCTGCCAGCTTAGGCATCAACCCACGGGCATGATCCATGCGTATCAAGGATAGAATAAAATCCTGGATGGACACATTTCTTCAGGGCCATCACGATCACTATACCTGCAGTCTGCCGAGACAGTGGGGATTTCTTTCATCGGTGACTTTGAACTCACTGTTTTCCGATGTTTCCATGAATTCCGCCCAAACTGCCTTGCTTAAGACCCTAAAAGAAAAGGGGGTTGTGGTTTACGCTTCCAAGTACAAAAGCAACTTTGAATATCTGTTCTATCATATCAGGTACAAGGAGGAAGGACGGCCTTTTCCCGAAATCGGATTCGAATACAGGCTCTTGCTTTCACAGAGGGTTTCCAGTCTCATACGAGTTGCTCTTGGCCACATTGACCACTTTGTCCGCCACAAGGCCCTGCCCAATCCTTATACGTCCGGGTTCTTCGAGCGCAAATTGCGGACAGGTTCTGCCGGCTTCTTGTCCTTGGTGGATCGGAGGGGATTCCACGGCCGGTTTGTCAAGGCCAAGCACGACCCGCTGGAATACTTGATTGATCTTCAATACAAGATGGCTCGTCCGATCCATATTGTCCCTCAGTGGGTCCTTTTCAGCAAAAAGCCGCAGGAAACCCCTTTGGGCCTCATTGATATTTTTTTCGGCAGCAAGGAAAATCCCGGGCGGCTCCGGCGATGGGTCTCTCTTCTCAGAACTCCCCAAAAGGCCTTTGTAGAAATTTCTGATCCATTGAACCTGAAAGAATTTCTCCAAAAACCGGAAAACCAGGAACGAACCACTGATCAACTGTCGTTCGTAGTCAGACAAAGGCTTATCGATCAAATGAATCGCCACCGCCAAAGCATCACGGGCCCGGTTCTAAAGTCAAGGGATGAGCTAAAAGAGTTGATCCTCAGAAGCGAGCGCTTTCAAGATTTTGTGAGACGCTACGCTCAGACCCGCAAAAAGAATGTGGCCGAGATCAATAAGAAAGCCGATGCATATTTGGACGAAATTGCCGCTGATTACAGTAACACCTTCATTCACGCGATGGCTATGATGGTCGGTTGGATATGGAAAACCATGTTTGATGGTGTTGCACTCGACATGGAGGGCTTAAACCGAGTCAAAAGTGCAGCTGCAAAGGCCCCCCTTGTGTTTGTGCCTTGCCATAAGAGCCATTTTGATTACCTTATTCTCTCCTACCTCCTGTTCACCAACAACATGCCTTGCCCCCATATTGCTGCAGGGCGAAACTTGTCCTTTTGGCCCATGGGACCCATTTTTCGCAGAAGCGGCGCCTTTTTCATCAGACGATCTTTTCGGGGCGCAAAGCTGTACGCAAAGGTCTTTTCTGAATATGTCAGCATGCTGATCAAGCAGGGCTTTAACATCGAATTTTTTATCGAGGGGGGACGGAGCCGGACCGGCAAAATGATTCTTCCAAAGACCGGCTTCCTCTCAATACTCATGGACGCATACAAGAACGGGGCCGGTAACGATTTGATGTTCGTCCCTGTCTACGTCGGATATGACCGCTTGCTGGAAGAAAGTGCTATTCTGAAGGAACTGGAAGGAAACAGGAAGAAAAAGGAGAGCTTCGGCCAACTGATTCGCGCGCGAAAACTACTAGGGCAACGCCACGGCCGGGTGTACGTCCAGTTTGACGAGCCCATTTCACTGAAATCCTTGCTTTCTAAACCCGGAAAGTCCATCCAGGACATGGAACAAGCCGAACACCAGGCATTAGGCCGCAACTTGGCCCATCGGATCATCAATTCCATCAATCGCGTGTCCGTGGTAACACCACAGGCATTGGCAGCCTGTGCAATCCTCAACTTCCCCAAGCAGACTTTTTCGCAAAATGAGCTCGAGGCTTATGTGGAAACCTACCTGAAGTATCTGGTTTTTCAGAATGCGCATCTCTCTGAAAACCTTGATGATCCCGTCCGTGCCCTGAAGAATGTGCTAGCCATGTGCAGCGGTCGCCGACTTATCGAAAGACAAAGGATCATGGGAAAAGACGGTATCCCGTTTGAGCAACAAAGGTTCGCAGTGCCTGAAAACAAGCGACTGAACCTCGAGTACTACAAGAACAATTGCATTCATTTCTTCGTGCCGGCTGCCTACACTGCGTTGGCTATTCTCTCATATGATGCCTTTCAGTTCTCTGCGTCGGCCCTTCACTCTGATTACAATTTCTTGCAAGATTTCTTCAAATACGAGTTTGCCTACGATGTGGACAAGAGCTCTGAGTACATGGTGAGAAAGACCCTGAAGGCCTTCATTGATGATGCCATTCTCATGCCTCATCGCACCCTTCCGGATACATACAACATAACGTCCGCAGGATTCCGAAAGCTGCTGTTGTTTGCGAGTTTTCTGAAAACCTATTTTGAATCGTACTGGGTGGTCCTAAACGTCCTCAAGGGATATAACAAGCGGGAGCTTTTCAAGAAGGAATGCAGAAAAAAGATCCGCACCTTGGGAGGTAAGCTCTACAAACAGGGAGAGATCGAAAGAAGAGAGGCCCTTTCTCCCATCAACTACGAAAATGGTCTGCAGTTTTTCAAGTACAAGGGAATACGCGGAAGCGAAGACTCAGAAGGCATAGAGTTTTACAGCCAGGTGATCCGCAAGTACTTGAATTGTTATGTAGTGCAGAAATAAGTGAGCTAAAGTGCCTAGAGTGCCTAAAATGCCTAAAGTTGAGGGACATTGAACATTTATCATTGGTCAAGAAAATGCCTAAAGTTGTAACTGGTGAATTTCCAATCAACAATCTTCAATTTTCAATGGCAATGGCCGGTGCCTCATTCCTCAATCCCGACGGAGTCGGGACTTGCATATGAACTTTTTACGAAGCCGTCAACTTTAGGCATTTTAGGCACTTTAGCTCACTTTAGGCACTCCTTCACCTTACCCATCCTTTGGGCGTGTGGCTACAATCAGGTGGTGCGAGAGAAGCTTTTTGGCAATGCGTAGTACGTCTGTGGCATTCACCTTCTTAATCAATGCGGGATATTTCATGGCGTAATCATATCCCAACCCTAACCTCTCGTTGAGGGCAGAGCTTGTCGCCTGAGCTGCAATGGTTTCAAGGCCCATCTGATGCATGGTTGTGCACATATTCTTGGCCCGTTCCAGTGTGGTGGCATCCACCTGCTTTTTTCGAATCAAGGCCATCTGCTCAAGAACAATATTGAGCACTTCCTTATAGTTTTCCTTTGAGGTCTGTGTCATCACACCAAAGAAGCCGCCGTCTATGCCAAACGCAGGATACGCATGGACATAGTAGACCAGACTTGTTTCCCCGCCTCTGAGGGCATGGTGGAGCCAACCACTCGGGTACCTGATGCCTGAAATAATGGCATCCAGCACATCTACCACAGGGCTGTCTTTGTCACCAAGAGCCAGGCCGTTATAGCCTACAAGAATGGCCGCCGAGGTCTTTTCGTTGAATGTCTCAAAGGTTTCATCCTCCCGTATGTTGTCTGTTTCCGGTTCAATGATAGGCTGTTCCAAGATGCCGGGCTGAAACTCCTCAAAGGCCTCCTCGACCATGGCAGCAGCGTCTTCGGGCTCAATGTCGCCAAATACAGCCAGAACCGCATTGTTCGGCATCATAACAGACTGATAGAACCCTCTGATATCTTCCTGGGAAAAGCTCCCTACTGCCTCGGCCTTGCCGATCACATCGTTTCTGTACGGGTGTTTTCGGTAATAGTGCCTCCTAAATAGCCTTGAGACCTCACTGGCCCATTGTTCATCCAGCTTCTTGATGGCCATAAGGGTATCGTGCCGCTGTTTTTCGATTTCACTTTCCGGAAAACTCGGGTGGAGCACCACATCGGCCAGCAAATCCAGGGCCGTGTCAAAGTGCTCCTTCAGAACAGAGACTGACACCATCACCACATTGCGTCCGGAACTCGCCTGGATCGATCCACCGAGATCTTCCAAGGTCTTGGCAATCTCGAATTTATTCAGATCCGCTGTGCCTTTGGTCAAAAGGCCGGCCATGAAATGGGAAAGTCCTGGTTTGTCTATCGGTTCGAATCGCAGGCCCCCCTTGGCCACAAACTCGAACGAAACAATAGGCGCCGCTGTGTTCTTCTTCAAAAGAAGGGTCATCTGATTCGGCAGGACCCTTTTTTGAATTTCCGACTCAGTCGCCTTTGCCGGCTCGCTCGCGCTGTCTTTCTCTGCTGCAGAAGGGGGTTTGACCACAGCAAGCGTCATTCGGTCCTTTACAAGATATTTCCGGGCAACCCGCCTCATATCCTCCAAGGTAACCTGCTGAACCCCAGAGACATACGTGTCACTGAAATAGGGATCTCCGGTGGAAACCCAATCTGAGGCGAGTTGGCCTGCTTGGCGCTGCACAGACTCTTGGGCAAAAACATGACCTGCCACCACCTTGTTTATTGCCCTTTCCAAAGCCTCTTCACTCACCAGGTTTTCCCTCACATCAGACAGTTCTTGCCAGACAGCGTCCACGGCCTGTGACAGATTCTCCTGTGAAAGACTCATGGAAATGGTGAATTGGCCTTCCACAAAGGCCGGGGTCCAGCTCCAAGCGCTGATTGAAAGCACCAGGTTCTTTTGGTCTCGCACGCTCTGATAAAGCCTTGAGGTGCGGCCATCGCCCATGATGACGGCCAGCACATCAAGGGCGAACAGATCCGGATCGGCCAAGGAGATGGTTCGACACCCCAGGTAGGCCGTTGTCAGCCTCGCCATGGGCAAGACCGTTTCCACGCGGCGTGGTGCCAGTTGCCGTGGTTCTGCCGGCAGGACATAAGGAGGGTCTACACCTCGCCTCAAGTTGCCCGTCAGGTTCAGGATCGTTCCCAGTGCGCCTTCCTTGTCAACATTTCCTGCGACAGAAATGACCAGATTCTGCGGACCATACCAATGACGATAGTGGGCAACAAGGTCCTCTTTTTTCATTTTCAAAAAAACACCCTTTTCCCCGATAATGGGATATCGTACTGGATGTTTTCGGTAGGCAGTCTTCACAAATGAGAGCCAAAGCTGCCTGGAAGGGTTGTTTTCCCCCATGTTGATTTCCTGAACAATCACACCCTTCTCCCTCTCGTATTCTATTTCGTTGAACTGACAGTCCGTAACAGAGGTCAAGAGCAGAAACAGGGCCTCTTCATAGTGCGGCCGCGTTGTATTGATGTAGTAGACTGTGCGGGCATAGCTCGTATTGGCATTTGTGGCTCCGCCCATGGCTTGAACACGCTCGCTGATCTGGGCCTCTGTGAACTTCGAGGTCGAACCGCCTGAAACCACGTGTTCCAGGTAATGGGAAAGCCCTCCGCCCATCCTGGCCCCCTCGTATATGGATCCGGTTTTGACCATGACCTGACAAGAAACCACATTTGATCCGTGAGACTCTCGAACCAAGACGGTTAGGCCGTTTTTCAAAACTACAAAGAGATCATTGGGTTTGGAAGGGATTGTCCGGGCAATCGCTTGGCTTTCGAGGACACTGGCAGGGCTTTTAGGCCCCTCCCCCGCTTGCCCGTATGAGTTTCCGTAGGACAAGAACACCGGGCAAAGCAGCAGGAACAAACCCGCCAACACCCTCTTTTGTACGATCCTTCTCAAAAAAACACTCCAATACATGACGCCTCCTCTGCGCAGAGTTGTTATTGGTCATAAGAGCTTTCAGCTATCGGCTGCCAACCTCATGCCTTGTGCCTTACGCCTTGAGCCGTTAACTCTATGCCCCTTGCGCCGGTTCCCAGCGTCAAGGAGTCAATCAAACCCATACCATGACGATGGACAAACCACAATGTTTTTGGACAGTTGCCGGGGATCGCGATCTGCTTGACAGTCCTGTGGTGGCCTGGCATGATCTTTACTATGAAGGCCATGATATTGGCGGCAGGACTTGGCACTCGCCTGCTGCCACTTACCGAAAAGACACCCAAACCCCTTTTGCCAATCCTTGACCAGCCCTTAATCGATGTCCTGATCCGTGCCCTCAAAAACTCCGGATATGAGGCTGTTATCATAAACACCCATCATCTTGGGCACATGGTTGATGAGTTTTTGGAGGAACAAGACTATGGCCTGCCTGTTGTGGCGCGTTTTGAGCCGACCATACTCGGAACAGGTGGCGGGATCAAAAATGTTGAAGATTTTTGGAACCATGGCCCTTTCCTGGTCATCAACGGGGACATACTAACCAACATCGACCTTGCAAAAGTCTACGGGTTTCACAATAGCCACGGTCACCCAGTCACTATGGTACTTCACGACTGCGCCCAGTTCAACAATGTGTGGGTGGATTCACAGAACCATATCACTGGCTTTGGACGCAAGGAGCCTTGTCCGCCAAGTCAGGCCGAGTCTTTGCAAACATCTGCCCCCGCGGCTGACGAGGAGTTGCCATCTTTTCAGGACAAGGTGCCGCTTCAGGACAGATACCACCGTGAACTTGCCTTCACTGGCATACATGTGGTTGATCCTCTAGTCTTGGATTTCGTTCCAAAAGGGTCCTTTTGCAGCATCATCGATATTTACTGTGACATGATCCAGCAAGGCATCACTCTGAAGGCTTACATAGCAACAAACCATTACTGGCATGACATAGGAACCGTGGAGGGATATCGGCGAGGTGTAAGAGACGCCCTTGCCCGAAAGGCACTGAAAGATGCTTTTGAAGATGTTAAAGGCGGGGCCTTGGCCTGGTCTAGGCTCAAAGGCGATGGGTCTGACCGGACGTGGTATCGTGTGTCTCAGGGCGGGCCTTCAGTCATTGTGGCCGATCATGGCCCACCTAAAGACGCCACATGTGCTGCAGATTCCTTTTTTGCCATCGGCCGGCACCTTTACAGCAAGGGCATTGCCGTGCCTCGCATCTATGTCTATGACAGGCCATCGGGTCTGGTGGCCCTGGAAGACTTGGGTAATGTTCACCTTCAGACCGTGATTCGCCGCACGCCGGATTCAGCTGAAATCGCCCGGCATTACAGGACTGTTATCGACCTTCTTGTTTTCATGGGCATTGAGGGGGCAAAGGACTTTGATCCGGCATACACCTATGAGACGGCCGGCTATGACCGCGACCTTATCATGGAAAAAGAAGCCCGGTACTTTGTGACGGCCTTTTTGAACGGCTATATGAAGATAAAAATAGATTTCAATAACCTTGAGCAAGAATGCCAACTGCTGGCCGAAAGGGCCCTTGAAACAAGTACTATTGGGTTCCTGCACCGAGATTTCCAGTCGCGCAATATTCTTGTCAAGGACAACAAATACTCTTTCATCGACTTTCAGGGAGGTCGATTTGGGCCCCTTCAATATGACCTTGCTTCGTTGCTCATTGATCCTTATGTGGGACATCCCCAGGGCCTGCAGGAAGAATTGCTTGCCTACTACCTTACAAGACTTCGTGATTTCATGCCCGTGGATGCCCCGAGTTTTCGTCGTTCCTACAAGTACTGTGCTATCAATCGGAACCTGCAGATACTGGGGGCCTTTGCCTTCCTGAGCCGCGTAAAAGGCAAAAAGGGGTTCGAGGCATACATCCCCCAAGCCGTTAGAAGCCTCAAGCAAAATATTGGAGGGCTTGAGCCGGACACCTGCAAACAACTAAGGCGCATTGTCGAAGGGCTTTAGGGCTTGCCCGTAACCTTCCAACAGCGCACCATGTGCAGTTCCCCTGCTTTGCGGAAACCGATTTCGTCCCTTCGACATCGATCCTCGGCCAAAGGACATCTGCCCTGAAACCGGCAGCCGCGGGGGGTGTCAAACGGGCTGGGCACATCACCGGAAAGCGTCTTCCATTCACCCCTGTAACCGGGCTCGGGGGTGGGTGAGGCTGAAAGCAATGCAAGCGTATAGGGATGCAAGGGGTGTTCGTAGAGCTCATCTGCCGGAGCATATTCCATAATCTGGCCCAGGTACATGACCGCCACGGCATCGCTGATGTAGCCCACCACATTCAGGTCGTGAGAAATAAACAGATAGCTCAGCTTCAATTGCGCCTGCAGATCCTTGAGCAGATTGATAATCTGGGCCTGGATGGAAACGTCAAGAGCTGAGACCGGCTCATCACATACGATCAGGGCCGGCTCAACGCTCAGAGCCCGTGCTATGCCGACGCGCTGACGCTGCCCCCCGCTGAACTCATGGGGGTACCGATCGGCCGCACCAGCAGGGATGCCTACCATCTCCAGCAGCTCCTCCACGCGGTTTCTGCGCCGAGCCCGGCCTGTCATATCCCAAGCCCGCAGGCCCTCTTCAATGGAAGACCCTATGGTCATCCTGGGATTCAACGACCCAAAGGGGTCCTGGAAAATGATCTGCACTTCTTTTCGCAACCGCTTCATTTCATGTGGCAAGAGACCCGTGATGTCGCTACCCTCGTATATGACCTTTCCTTCGTCTGCCTCAAGGAGCCTGAGGACCAGTCTGCCGACAGTGGATTTTCCGCATCCGCTTTCACCCACCAGGCCAAGGGTCTTTCCCCGTCCGATTTCAAAGGCCACGCCGTCAACGGCCTTGATCCATCCAAAGACTCTCTGGAAAAAGCCTCTTCGCACTGGAAAGTATTTTTTGAGCCCTTCGACCCTGAGCAGACTACTATTGGAATTCATTTCTCTCACCCGTCCTCTATATCACTGACTGGAGAAAAATATCCATAGAAGTTCTTGAAAGGATGAAACAATATTCTTCACTTCAATATTCTGCGGTTCCTTGTTCTGCGGTTCTGCAGTTCAAAACAATGGGGTGTATATCGGGGGGTAAACCCTGTGGGAAGAGGTGAGGAAGTTACTATTTGTTCAGTTCTTGCATGGTTTTCTGAACAGAGGCCACCATCTGGTTCATGATCGTGTTCATCTCTTCCTTTTCAAAACCCAGGGATTCTGTGGCCTTTTCGTCAATCTCATACGACCCGGCGTCTATGCCGGTGGCCAGTTCACTCATCATGGCGATGGCATCGGCAATATGAACGATGTAGCCCAGTGTATTGTCTTTCGACCGGGAGGGATAATGATGATATCTTATGGCAACAGCCAAGTGTTCGGGCACTTTCCACGCCTTGCATACTTCTGAAGCTATTTCTGCATGATCAAACCCCAGGACCTCCCTTTCAGCAGCCAGAAAATCCTCTTCTCCGTTTGCCATGAAGCGCTCGATGGCCTCCTTGTTCTCGTATATGTACTTGTCAAGCACCAGTTTTCCTGCGTCATGGATGAGCCCCGCTGAAAAGGCATCATCTGCCAACACAGGATTCTTCTTGTAGGCAATCATTCTGGAGCCAAAAGCCACAGCCAGGGAATGATGCCACAGATCTCCCGCCTCAAGCCCGTAACCCTTGAGTGTTTTGCCTAAGAGCTTGGCGGTAGAGGCCATGGTCAAGAGCTCTGCCAGGGTCTTTTGACCCAGCACCACGGAAGCATGTTGGATTGACGAAACCCGGCCACTCATACCGTAGTATGCAGAGTTTGCCATCTTTAACACCTTGGTAGCTATGGCCTGGTCAGTCACAATAACGATTGCAAGTTCTTTAAAACTGGAACTCGGGTTTGCCATTATCTCCCTGGCCTTGTGAACGACTTGAGGCATAGGAGGCAAATCACCGACAGTTCTCAAGATCTTTTTTTTCAGGGTCTCGCTGCTAATCTGTTTGTGCTCAGATGATGGAACAGACGTTTTTACCTCTTGTTGTTCCTCTGTATCGGGGGCAGGAGAAGGGCTGGTTTTTTCCTTGACTAATTTCAGATCAAGGGTGAACTGAGACTTGCAACCCGGACATGTGAATGAAGCCTGGCCTTCAAATGGCAATTGATCATCGCGAATTTCGTACACCTCACTGCACTTGGGACATCGTATTTTCACTTTGTATCCATTCTCATACTTTCAACGGGGAATTCGTCTATGCTTGTTTTCGGCTTGCTGTGCCGATTCCATGATCCAATTCTCAAATGGCTGCCCTCTACTCTTCAAAACAGACCTCAATAGTAAACGCCCCCTGGTCGGTTGTGAAAGGGACACCGATGACGGGGGAAGAAGACATATGGGTCAAACTGTGGCCTTTTCCCGAGATCACCGTGGGGATCGCCGCCTTCAATGATCTACCCATCTGCTCCAACCTAACTCTGGCCTGACCGCTTATCATATTGGCAATCTCACCCACGGCATCCTTGATCTCTTCGTTGAGTTCCGCAATTTGTTCTCCAAGCATGTTGGACACAATGGGCAGGATACACTCCTCGGTGAATGAGATCGAAATTGTTCCCCTGGTTTCTCCGGTGAGGCCAATCACGCTTGACACATCACCGCGGGCCATCCCGTCGTTCTTGAGAAAAGGCTTTCCGGCCTGGGCCTTGGTGGAAGCCATGGTCTCAAGGACCTTCATTGTGGCATCAATAAATGGGTTGACCAGTTCTACGTCCATAACCATTCCCCCTGACTCAGCCGCTTGAGTCCACAACGGTTACCTTTAGGAACTCGTTGTCAATATTAAAAACAACACCTGGGGCTGTTTGCAGTTCCGAACAGGCCTGCATCCTTTCTGCCACTGGCACATCAAGCCCCAAGCTGCTATCAAGGGCTAAGGATGTCATGAGATTTCCAGCAATAACGTTGGCAGCTTCTTTGAATATGTCGATCAGATCGCTTTCGCCGAGCCCCTCTGCCGAACCCAAGAAATTACCCGCCATATTGCTCACCAATTGTGCAGAGCCGTAAAGCACAATCTCCGGCAGACCGTTTTTCACAGCAATCCTGGCCCTGAAACACGACTCCGGGAAAGTCGGCAATGGATCATCTGCTGACAGGGGCTCCGGAAACATGAAATACATATTTTCAAACACACCAAGGACTATACCGGTTAGGACCGCCTGGACATCTTTTGTTGTCATGTTTTTCTCCACTTTATCACGGTTTTTGATACACACTCGGCATAATATATTTAAAGGCATGCTCAATGCCGGTTAGACTCTCTGAGTGTCCTATCAACAAATAGCCACCAGACACAATGCACTCGTAGAACCTGTTGATCAAGGCCTGCTGGGTTTCCTTGTCAAAGTATATCATCACGTTTCGGCAAAAAATGAGGTCGAACAATTCTTTGAACGGAAAATGCTCCATAAGATTGAAGCGCTTGAATTCGATTATGTCTCTTAAGAAGGATTTGGTCCGGAAATTGCCCTCGTTGCTGCCACAGCCTTTTTGAAAATATCTCCTGATCAAACCCTGCGGCACATTGGCAAGCCGCGCAGCAGGATATACCCCCCTTTGGGCCTTGGCCAGAACCTTCGTAGAGATGTCTGTGGCCAGAATCTTCATGTCGCTGGGCGTGCCCTGACCAAAATATTCCAACATGGACATGGCTAGAGAATATGGCTCCTCCCCGCTCGAGCATCCTGCGCTCCATGACCGGATCTTACGGAATCTTCTTTGCTTTTTCCCGCCCAAATAGGACGGAAACACGGTTTGTGTTAAGAAATGAAAGTGTTTTTCCTCCCGAAAAAATTTGGTCAGGTTGGTGGAGATGGCATCCAGCATCAGTACCAGCTCATCTCCTGCCTCATCTTCGGACAAGAACTTGTAATAAGCCTTAAAATCCACAAAACCTGTCTCACGAAGCCTCTTGCCCAGCCGGGCCCGGACCAACTCTTTCTTGCCATCGTGAAGATTGATCCCACACTTGTCATAGACCAGTGCGCTGAACCGCCTGAAGTCTCTGTCTGACAGCTCAGTAGAAATCGTCCTCACATTGTTGTTGATCCCGAAAAAGCTCAACGCCGCACACTACCCGTTTTCGCCGACTTCAAATAACCCTGCCACATCCAGAATCAGCCCCACCCGGCCATCGGCAAGGATTGCTCCACCGGCCATTCCTTTGACTTTTTTCAGTTGGCTGCCCAGACTCTTGATCACTACCTCTTGCTTGCCGAGCAGTTCATCGACCAAAACACATTTGCGCTTACCGTCACTTTCAACTACCACCACCACGGCCTCCCAGGGGTTGTGATGCTGGGGTTCAAAGCCGAAAAGTTCATGAAGTCTGATCAAGGGATGAAGAGACTCTCTTATCTTGATCATCTCACCTTGGTTGGCCACGGTGTTGCAGGCATCCCTTTCCGGTTCCAAGGACTCGAGCACGGACATCGTGGGAATGATAAAGTCCCTCTCTCCGGCGCGGACCATGATACCATCGATGATGGCCAGGGTCAGGGGCAGTTTCATCATTATGGTCGTTCCCTCGTCTTTGTGAGAATCGATCTCAATCTTTCCGCGCATCTTGTCAGTGGCACGCTTGACTACGTCCATACCCACACCCCTGCCAGAGACATCTGTCACCTTGTCGGCTGTTGAAAATCCGGCTTGAAAAATCAGGCCGTAGACTTCCTGATCAGACAGATCTTCAGCAGACGTAATCAAATTTCGCTCAAGTGCCTTCTTGACAATCTTTTCACGATCAAGGCCCTGGCCGTCTTCTCCGATCTCAATCACGATATTTCCGCCCTTGTGATAGGCCTTGAGCGTCACCGTGCCTGTCTCGGGTTTACCCAGGGCCTTTCGCACCTGAGGCTCCTCAATACCGTGATCAAGCGAATTTCTTACCATATGCACCAACGGGTCATAGATCTCATCCACCATGTTGCGGTCTATCTCTGTCTCCTCACCAACCATCTTAAGTTCCACACGCTTACCCGATTTCTTGGAAAGGTCCCGCACCAGACGAATCATCTTCTGAAAGGTCTGCTTGATGGGAACCATTCGCATGGACATGGAAATCCTTTGGATCTCAGAAGTAATTCTTCTAAGCTGAGAAACGTTTGAATAGAGTTTCTTGTCCTGAGCCATCATCTCGCTCAGGTCCTGGCCCAGCATGGCCTCGGCAATGACCAGCTCACCGACCATGTCCACCATGTTGTCCAGCTTAAAGGTGTCAACCTTTACAAACGAAGCATCAGCCGCTTTTCCTGAGACGGCTGTGCCCCTCACCTTCTTTTGTTCTCGAAGGGCACCAGCCACATCCTTGGCCGCGACCTTTTTTTCCTCAATCAAGATCTCGCCAATCTTCTTGTTTGAGGGGGGTGGGCCGGCCTGTTTTTCAAGGGCCTTGGTCAGGTCTTCTTGGCTCACCTTGCCTTTTTCAAGCAAAATGCTCCCGGTGTCTGCGCCATCGCCCGCTGGAATCTGGTCGGTTTTACTTACCACCTCTACCTCACCTGCTTGCATTTTTCTCAATCGATCCAGAAAGTCTTCCAGCCCGAAATCAGCCGGTTCAGCCGTGCCGGTGTCAATTGATTCTTTGAGATGGCCGATCATGGTCGTTGTCAAATCCACGGCGTCCAAGACCAGATCAGTAACACCTTCATCGATCACGAGCTTGTCATTTCTTGCATCATCCAGAAGGGTTTCTACCTCATGGGTAAGCCGGTTGATGTCCGAAAGGTTCAGAAAGCCGGAGACACCCTTGATGGTATGAAAGGGTCTGAATATCGCGTCGATAGTTTCATGGTCTTCCGGGTTCTGCTCAAGGGCAAGGACATTTACCTCTATGGTTCCGAGATGTTCCAGGGCTTCCGCAATAAAGCTTTCAACCAGTTCCTTGTCATAGGCAACTTCTGTGACGGGTTCACTTTGCGCCGCAACAGCACCATCTTCTTCTGAGTCGCATACTTCATCGTCAGAAGTCTGGTCGTCGGTCGTCTCCCAAAGACCACACTCTGAAAGATAACCTGCAATCTTTTGAGAAGCACCCTCCATGTCTTCCGAATCTCTGAGGATCTCCTGAAGAAGTGAAACACCGTTTTCAATCTTCCGAACCCCCTCTTCTGGATTGGCAAGCTCCCTTAATACCAGCTTTTCAGCGATCGACTTCATAGCCTGTGCAAGATCGCTGTAGCTGTCTTTACCGGCCTCTTTGAACCCCCCGATTACTTCGTCGAGACGATTCAACACTACGCCCAGTCCCTCCACGTCGTCTGGTTCCAGCATCACGACCTCGAGGGCAAGCATTTCAAGTAACTCGTTTGCGGCATCAACATACTCTTCCATTTTTACCTCGCTCCCTGATCAGTGTTCGAATGACGGCTGTTGAGCATCGCCTCCTATAAAAGGTTCATCACCGCTTGGGCAACTTGCTCCAATGGGACGACTTTTTCCACTGCCCCCGCCTTGATTGCCTCCTTCGGCATACCGAAAACCACGCAAGAGGCCTCATCCTGCCCTATGGTCCTTGCACCAGCCTGTCGCATCTTTAACATTCCTTTAGCGCCGTCTGCGCCCATCCCCGTCAGGATGACTCCTACCACATTTGATCCTGCATGTTGGGCCACGGAATTGAAAAGCACGTCCACTGATGGCCTTTGATGACACACCATGGGCCCGGTCTTTACGGACACATAGTACCTGGCTCCACTGCGCTTCAACAGCATGTGATAGTTCCCCGGGGCGACCAGGGCTCGACCAGGCAAGACCGAATCCCCGTCTTCAGCCTCTTTTGCTCCGATCTGACACATGTTGTCTAGCCGGTCGGCAAAGGCGGTCGTAAAATTCGGGGGCATGTGCTGCACCACGAGGATTCCTGGCACGGTAGAGGGAAATCTGAGCAAGACCTTCTTCAAGGCCTCGGTTCCCCCTGTTGAGGCCCCAATAGCAATAATTTTGTTCGTGGTTTCCTTTAAGGCGCTGCTCGACAATACTGTCGGGCTGTCAGAAACCGGGGTCTGTTCCTGACGTCGGGACACGTGTACTCTGGCAGCAGCCCGTATCTTGTCTGCCAGCTGCTGCTTCATATCCCCAACCGAATATGATGCCCCCGGCTTTGACAACACCTCCACCGCACCACTTTCTACGGCCTCCAGGGCAAGTTTTCCGCCCTTGCGGGTCAGAGAACTGACTATGATGACCGGAAGCGGAAAGTACTTCATCAATTTCTTAAGAAAAGTAATGCCGTCCATCCGCGGCATCTCTATGTCCAGAGTAACCACATCTGGTTTAAGCTTGACTATCTTGTCTCTGGCAACAAAAGGATCAGGCGCTGTTCCAACGACCTGGATGTCGGATTCCTTGGAAAGTTCCTCGGAAAAGATCTTCCTCACAATTGCCGAATCATCTACAACCAGAACCTTAATGTTTCTCATGCCCGTTTCCCGCTATCGCCGCTGGTCTCGACCAGCCATGGCACCCTGTTTCCTGATGGCAATCTGAAAATCGGCCATGGAGGAAAAAGCAAAGCGTGCGGATTAAAAATCTTTGTTGTTTCGAATCTACTCTATACTCTACGCTCTATGCCCTTAGCTATCAGAAGTCACACCCGTCCTCAGTATCGTTGTCGTCCATTGATGTCTCGTCCATGCCCAGCACATCCATCAAGGTCTTCTTGATTTCTTCCGGCCTGAAGGGTTTCTGTATCCAGGCCTTTGCACCCAGGTTCAAGAGCTCTTCGATTCGCTCCTCTCGACCCTCTGTGGTGATGATCACAACCGGCGTGGTTGACACAACGGCTTGATCGTGCAGTACTCTTACGAATTCCGCTCCGTCCATCTCCGGCATGTGAATGTCGGTCAGAATAATGTCTGCCCAGTCTTTGTCGAGAACTTCCAATGCCTCCCGGCCGTTGGCCGCCTCAAAGAACTGTCCGACATCAAAGCCCGACATTTCAAGGGTCTTTCTGATGACTTTTCGCATGGACATAGAATCGTCAACGATCAAAACATTAAATGCCATAGGTCACCTTCCAGTTTCACGTCTTAAAATGTATGGATTCAGACACACCATGTGCCTTGTTCGTTTAGTCCTTGCCAATCAATCACTATGCAAGCCCCAGCATATCCTGTACCTTGCCGTAGTTTTCATAAAAATCCACTGCGATCTCCTGCAAATCCCTTGCCTTCATCCCGTAGCGTGTCATGACCTCCTTTTTCCCGCGATAAGAAAGCCCATCACGACCTACCCCAACGCCTATAGACAATGTTATTATGTTTGCAAGGTAGATGATCGGCGTAATTGAGTCGTCATCTGCGGCATCTTCGGGCCGATGATGCAGGCGTATGGGTTGAACAATGTCTTGAGGAAAGTTCCACGATTCAGCTATCTTGGCCCCCACTTCCGCATGATTGATACCTAGCATCTCAGTTTCGGCCTCGAGAAAAGAATACCCCTCTTCGTCTACCAGCACGATGATTTGCTCAAAGTATCTGTCTACAAAGCTATTGAGCACCACTTTGCCGATGTCGTGTAGTAGGGCTGCCGTAAACAAGGATGCGGGCTCGGAATTTTGCGTACGTTCTGACACTATCCTGGAGATAATTCCTGTAGCAACGGCATGCTTCCAGAGTTCTCCCCCGGAAAGGTCATAACCCTTGTTGTCCTGTTGAAAAAACTTCACGACCGTGCCCGTCAGGATGATGTTTTTCAGCTCGCTGTTTCCCAAAAGCACTAACCCCTCTTGCAGCGAACGAACCTTTCTGGCCAAACCGTAATAGGCTGAATTACATATCTTCAAAACATTAGCCGTGATGGCCTGATCGTACTGGACAATCTCGACAACCTGGTCAACTGATACACCAGGATCATCGAGCAGCTTCACTGCCTGCGTTGCCACGTGTGGAAGAGGCGGAAGCTTTTCGATCGATTTTGCTATTGTCTCAATATCCATCACAGGACCTTGTACCCTTCCCCCGAAACTTTCAGCTTTACTTCTCCGGTGGCAATGTCAAGCCACATGGTTCTGTTGACAGTACCGCCGATATCTTCACCATCAATGAGAACGTGGTTTCGCCAGAGTATTTTTCTCAAAGCCGCATAATTGCGCTTTCCGATATTGAACATTCCGGATGGGTCCATGACTTGAGACCCACCCGCAACTTTGACAGTCATCCTTCCCTTTATGGCCCCAAGCGCGTAGCAGCTCTTGAACAGAATCGGTATGGCTGTGTCAGCAAACATCATGGGCTGGTTTTTCGCCTTGCTCCGATCCAGTTCCGATTCAGGAAGCATGTAGTGAAGCATTCCCCCCACCTTTGCCACGGGGTCGTATACAGCCAGACCGATACAGGAACCCAGTGAATGCGTGACCAAGGTTGCGTCGGTGTTGTCACTCACCTTCATGTCCGCAATGCTAACAGCAATATTCAATAGTCTGATCCCCTTATAGGCTGTGGCGAATCTGTTAGACTGCAACGTGATCCTTGATAGCACTGGCATCTGTGTAAGGGCTTGCGAAAAAACAACTTAACATTTTGGCATCTCAGCTTCAGGCCATCTTTGGCCGATACCTCATTCGCAAAATCCGCGAAACAGCTGGCTATTCCTGTGGTTTTGCTCAATCGGATCGGCCAAATCAGACCCAAATCTGAGCGCCAATTCTGCGAAGTTGTTTTTGCGCAAGCCCTAAGAACCGTCACGGTCACCCAAGATCCCTCTGATGGCCTCCAAGAGTTCCTTCGGTGTAAAAGGTTTGTCGAGTGTGTGTTGCGCTCCCAGCTTCTCCGCCAAAGGAAGGTATTCCTCTGCTCCGATTTGACCACCCCCGGACATGGCAATGATCTTAACATCCGGCAAGTCCCGCCGAAGCTCCATGATGGTCTCCAGGCCTTCCTTCTCCGGCATGATGATGTCCGTGATGACCAGGTCAACTTCCTGATCTCGACAGAGTTTAATGCCCTGCGCGCCATCGGAAGCAGCCAGAACATCGTATCCCTCGCGCTGCAATATCTCACGGTAGATCTCGAGTATTTCAACATCGTCGTCTATTATAAGAATGGACCCCATGAGTCTTTATCCCGCTCGGACGTCTTTGGAATCGAAAAAATTACTGACAAGGGCAGAAATTTCCCTGGTCTGCCACCCCGCATGTTGCCGGCATGAGTCTTTGAAACCGGCCACATGCATGGCAATGGTCTGCCTGGAGCACACTTTCGTTTCTTCCGGAACGGCCCATACTTCTTGCTCCTGGTTTAATCTAGCAATTATTATGCCGATCATCCACTGTCCTTGTGGCTCACCAAAACACCCGGTTTTTCTGAATTCCTGTTTCATCATTTCAGCAGATGCATCGCTTTGCCCGGTAATCCTCTGACTCGACTTGACAGGCATCTGGTGCACAGCCACATGTCACTAGCAGGAAACGTGCCTAAACGGTGTTGAGACACAAATGCCTGCAATTCCGAACAACTGACTGATCCCTGGGTCGGCTCAAATCAGCAATTACGAGAGAATTCGACAGGGAAGCCTCTGATTTGTCAAAGTTTTGACAGGCGGAAAGTTCGCCCTAAGGGCTTGCGCAAAAGTCGAGGATGCCGCAGATCCAAAGCCTTTTGGCTGTTGACATACCGTCAAGGAAGTTCTTTGAAGGCATCGAGGTGGGTTGAATTACGCGGTGTTCATCAACGGGCTGCCGCTGATGGTCACGTTGCCTCGTCATACACGACGGGGCAGCGGCTCTTGTGTCCCTTTCCATAGTCACACATCTCCGGAAAAACCCTGAGGCATGACTCGACAGCCAGACTGCACCTTGGATGAAAGGGACAACCATCGGGTTTGTGAGCCGGGTCCGGCACTGTGCCTGGAATGCTTTGCAGTCTCGTTCCTCGTTTTGCACGATTCGGCAGCGACGCCAAGAGCCCCCGGGTATAAGGATGACTAGGATGACTGAAGATATCAGAGCAACTGCCTTGCTCTACAATGACGCCGGAATACATCACGTAGATACGATCGGCAATTCTTGCCACCACCCCCAAGTCATGGGTGATATACAATAGCGACATCTGCCGCTTTTCTTGAAGTTCGGAAAACAGCTTCAAAATCTGTGCCTGTATGGTCACGTCGAGGGCTGTGGTTGGTTCGTCTGCAATCACCAAATCCGGGCTGCATGCCAGTGCCATGGCAATCATCACCCGCTGACACTGCCCCCCGCTCAGTTGGTGGGGATAATCCTTCAGGCGCTCTTGGGGGGACGCAATTCCCACGTTAGCCAGAAGCTGCACGCACCGTTTCTGTATTTCAGTCTGACTTGCGTTTTCATGAACTGCAATGGCTTCTGCGATCTGATCTCCGATGGCAAATACCGGGTTTAGACAAGTCATGGGTTCCTGAAAGACCATAGCGATATGATCTCCACGGATCTTGCGCATCTCATCTTCGGAAAAACCCAAAAGGTTCTGCCCCTTGAATAGCACTTTGCCGCCCACAATCTCACCAGGGGGCTGGGGCACGAGGTCGAGAATCGTAAGGGCCGAAACGGTCTTTCCGCAGCCCGACTCACCCACGAGGCAGACCGTCTCACCCCAGCCGACCTCATAGCTGACCCCATCCACTGCCCGTGCGACACTGTCTTCGCTGTGGAAATAGACGTTTAGATCATTGACGGATAGCAGTGGGCCGGAATCATTGGTCATTTGTCATTGGTCATTGGTCA